>Ga0114960_10000007_pt1 | contig 161182 bp, 220 predicted proteins | sample C_130625_MF_Meta_FD_92637 | JGI IMG/M metagenome (GOLD analysis project Ga0114960, IMG submission 92637) | Freshwater microbial communities from Lake Croche, Canada to study carbon cycling - C_130625_MF_MetaG | ecosystem: Environmental > Aquatic > Freshwater > Lake | place: Lake Croche...
ACAATAACTTTCTGCATAATTAATCCTGAATGTTTATATTTGGATATGCTTCTTTAACTAATTTTAAAGTTAAGAAAGGAACTTTTAAATCTTTCTTTAGTAAATTAACAAGTAATTCCGCTTCATCTTTGAATAAAGATTCAAGCAACTGCATTAATAAATTACTTTGTTTTTTACCAACAAGTCCCGGTGGTCTTTGTGGATGATCTTTAATAAATCGGTATAGTTTTCTCACTTCATTTTGTAGATACATGTAATTTAGACCTGCTGGATCTTTTGATGGTCTATAATCGGGTATCTCTACATCAAATTGAATATCTTTCATAAATGCTAAAACTAAGAACTCACGAAATCTTTCGCTATCATTTTTTCGTAATACATCTAATCGTTCTGCTTTTGTGGATGCCAACTTAAAATCATCCATAATCTCAGAAAATAATTTAGAATTCATTTTTTTTCTCACTTTTTTATATAAATAAAGGTGTAGATCGCCGAGCGGGAACTCGCATCTACTCTAACACGAAAGGACCGTATCAGCATGTATATATATACTCCACCAAAAGATGAAATATTTGTCGGACTAAAAGATGTTGACCTGACAGATTTATGTTCATTTGTACCTGGTAGTAATCAAAAAGATAAATTCAATAGTTTTTATGGTAAAAAACACACTTTAGAAACTAAAAAACTGATATCTAAGAAATTAACTGGAACTAGACATCCATATAGTCCTAAACCTTGGGCTAAAGACAATTTAAAATTCATTAAATACAGAGCATATGGTCATTATGAAATAACTGAACCCGATGGAAACAAAATAATAGTAATAGATTTGAAATCATACTGTAAAGAAAAAAATATAAGTTATACTTCTATGGCATCATTATCTAACGGAAAATACCCCAAAAATAAATACAAAGGATATCAGTCTAAAAAATTAGGTTATATCAAAATTCATCAATAACTTCAAGTAAATTTACCAACCTTTTTGCAATCATATAATTCATAAACTGCTGTTTGGTTGCTGGTTTAACTTCTTCATATCTACTTATAATAGTTTTTACAAGAGATTGTGGAATTTCTGATAAATCAATCAATTGTTTATTACGTGCCCAATTACGTTTTAACTCATCGTTACCTTGAAGTGGAATAATCATGCTCATCATCTCATTCAATTTAACTTTGGTAATTGATTTCTGACGAATACCATCTACAATAAAATTATCACCAGATAAGATATTAGGTACACCATCACCTTTATCACCGTTAATGATTAATTCTTTTAATTGATCGGCAGCATTATCAGTCTTAATAAACTTCTTCATTGAAGGTGAATATTGTTGCACATTAGAATTAGTCTGTAACTGAACAAAATCTTTATCAGATGATAGAATGATTACTTTTTCTTTTTCAGAATAATGTTGAACCAATACACCAATGATATCATCGGCTTCTGCACCTTCAATATCAATAACTTTATATGGTGCAAATTCTTTTAATTCAGACCGAACTTTATTCATACATTCAAATATTGATGCCCAATCATGACCAGAACTATCTCTACTTTTCTTTCTATTACCTTTATAGAAAGGAAATACATCACGGCGCCAATATTTTTTATTGTCGCAAGCAATAATCACTTCACCATAAGATTTGAATTTTTTAATATTACTTCTAATACTATTCAAAATCATATGACGAACAAGGTCTTCCTCAACTGGTTTCTTTGAGGATCCAATTTGTTCCATCAGATTGGAAATTACAATCTGGTTAAAGTCAAATAATATCATTTTTTCTTTTTCTCTTTCTCAAGTGCTTCAACAAGTGCTTCATTCAATTCTTCAATTGTTTTTTCTAAATCTACATCTTTATATTCTTCTTGTAATTCAGCTAGTTTGGCCAAATCTTCCAATTCTTCTTCAGATTCTTCATCCAATTCTATATCTTCTTCATCTTCCAAATTTTCTTCAATTCGTTCCATTACATCATCACGAATACACCAATATTCTAAAATATCTTCGGGTATATTATCCAATTCATCAATATCATCATATGCATCATTATATTCATATGAATCATCAATACCATCTGCATAACGACCAACAAGACACATACCAGGTTCGTGATAGTTTGCCTCAGCAACTTTCCATTCTGTGTTGTTATCTAAGTATTCAAAGAAAGTGATTGGTGCTGACCATGCAGTATCAAACGATAATTGTATTGTCGTATCCGACAACCGAGATATGGAATCTTTATCTGGCATTACTTCCCATTTGGTACCCCAATTACTTACATTCCAGTTATACCAATCTTCTTCTTCACTCTCGGGTCGTGGACAAAAATATGAAAACAAACCATTAGAATCTGTTGATTTTGTTTCTAAAAATTCAACAAGTTTATCAACTTCTTGTTTTGATTCGTTTTCCAACACTATAGTATTCATGCACCAGTTTGGCATAACAATCTCCTTAATTAGTAATTTTCAACAATATTGTATCAGAATTTAAACGACCTGTCAAGCTTTTTTCTTTTGCTTTAATGGTAATCATTACATTTCGTAGGTAAACTTTGCCACCTTTAATAACATCCGGTAATATTGCTTCTGGTTTACGCAAGGTCTTACATATTGAATTGCGCTCACTAAAATTAATAATACTACTACCCTTTACTGATAATCCACTGGAATCGTCTGCAACATAAACACCTAACTTTTTAGTCTTAATATTAAATACCCATAACTGATTAGCACCAATAATATCTTTTGCAGATACAGATTTAATCTTATATGTATCATCTTCAATACAAATATTAACCTTCGCTACCAACTGTTCCGGACTCTTTGCCTTGCGCTTACGAGGTTTACGATTCTGTTTAGCAGTGCCAGTAATCTTTAAGGCATCACTAATAATTAAATCGTGATAGGCAATAATTTTCTTAATCTCAGTCTTAGAATAATTACTATAACCTTCTACCAATTGTTCATCGGTACCATCCAATACCTGTAAGAATTCTTCTTTATCAGTCTTATAAATGGCAATGATTCTACTTGCATGAACTGATTTAATAGTATCTTGCATAATACCTAACGGAGATGGCATCTTCTTAAATCCACCTAAGATATATTCATCTAGTGATTCATCAATTAGACCAGCAATTTCCATAGTCTTTTCATGTATACGGTCTTGAATTGAGATAACATTAGACACTGGTTTATCAACTGGTTCTACTGATTCCGGTTTAACAGTATCTAAGTATTGCTTAAATTTAATCTCATGTTTATCAGATAAGACTGCACCACGCATCTTCATTCGGCATAGAAAACCAAAAGTGGGTACCTGTTTATTCAAACCATCTGTATCATGTTTAATTTTATTCTTTTTAAGATAGTCGGCAATATACTTTGCTGCAGATTTACCATCTTTATTTTGTGAATACCAAGTAAGTGTATGCCCAACTTGTTCTTCAGTTAATATATCACTGGTGGTAAACTTAGGTTCACCGCCACTCATTGATTCTTGAATTTCCGCCATTGATTTGCGAACTTTAGCCATTAGTTAATTCCTTAAATGTATAATTTTGATAATCTTTAATAAACATAATTCCATCGTCCGTTTCATCGTATAAACTACTTATACGCATGGCAGCATTCAATGCAGTTAATTCTAATTCAAATGTATAACACAAACCAAATACTTCCTTAATTGCAACTTTATTGGGTTCATATTTTATTGTATCATCATTAAAAGCACCGAAAAAATCATCATACCGATTAGAGTATACAACACGGTACCCATCAATTGTTTTTAATATATAAATGCCACTCATTACTTAACAACCTCAAATGGTTTATTCCAACGACCAACATTCAAGTGAACATAGTAGGCAGTATTAAAATAATCGGTCTGAGCATCGGAATGATCATAATAATCTGCACTATACAAACAACTTACAATCTTTTCCATAATCTCAAGTGCCTTACCAGAATAGTGATTTTTATAGTGGTATGTATTTACTTGTTCATAACCAGAGTCATTTGGTTTAAAACCTTGTGCCACTTGATAATAATCTTTTTGACAAGTTTCGTTACTGTTGGCAATAAAATCTACAGGTGCAGATTTAATGGTGCAAACAATTGCTAAATGATTTGACACTGATAAACTGTATTTGACACCAGTTCCTTTTAGTGCTTTTTTCAAATTCTCGGCAATCTTCGCTTTTTTCTCTTGATTCATATAAGCCATTATTTACTACTCCTTATCAATTATTCAGACTCTATTATACCACAACTGTACCGAATGTCAAGCGTTTTGTAACTCATTGATTTATAAAGGTTTTCTGTATTCTGTAACTTATTGATTTTATTGGACATTTCTTCACTCATTTCAATACTAATTATACTATAAATAGAAAGGAATGTCAAGCACTATATGGAGGTAAAATGGACTTTTTCAAACTTGTAGCAGAATTAGGATTTCCAATTGCCGCAGCAATGGCAGGCGGATACTTTATTTTCTTAACTCTTAAATTTATATTGGCGGGTGTCATGGGTTCCATTAAAGGATTAACTGGGATTATTGGCGCACTAGATAATAGAGTAAAGACGATGAACCATGATGTTATCCGTATTGATACGATTGTTTCAAATGCTTTAGGATTAAAACCAGATACAAACCGAATTGCAAGAGCAGACGGTAAAAATGATGCTCGGCGTGACTAATAGGAGAATAAAATGAGATTTGTAGACTATGACTTTGACTTGGGACCAGATGGTTCAATATTCATGGATGAAACATTAAGACCAGCAATGATTGAGGTTAAAGAAGGTGATATATTTGTTGCCACCGTATACAATGATAAGGTGTTATTAAGAAAAACAAAAGGGACATTATGTGCATGTCCACCCGAGGAATCAAAATGAAAAAATTAATTTATGCTTTACTTTTTGTTTGCGTTAATGTATTAGCAAATCCTATTGACGATAACTGCCCACAATTCGTTCTACGTGGTGCACCAGTGAGTAAATTAACTCAGAACACTACAAAATACCTATGTAAACAAAACTATGCTATTCATTACAGAAACGATACCAAAACTGCAGAATATGTCGTTGAACATCTTACACTACCCGCAGTAACAGGTACAGTTAAACGCCAAGATGATTTTAGACCTGATCCAGATATCCCTAAACAAAATCAATCTTTACTATCAGACTATGCTGGCAACCCATATGATAGAGGTCATCTATCACCTGCAGGTAACAATACACAATCCGCAATTGTTATGAGTGAAAGTTTCTTTTTATCTAATATGGTACCGCAAGTACCTAATCACAATCGTGGTATTTGGAAACAATTAGAAACCTATACTCGTAATTGGGCAATTGAAGGTGGTGATCTGTATGTTATTACGGGAACATTTTATGCTCCTGGTTACTTAACTATTGGTACTAACAAAGTTGGTGTACCTACTCATTTATGGAAAGTAATTGTTGACCGTAAGAATGTTAAATCAATTGCATTTTTCTTTCCTAATGAAGCATTACCAGTACCAGATTTACCAAAGTATGCAGTATCGATTGCAGATATTGAAGGTATAACACAAATTGATTTTATGCCTCAGTTACCACCTGAATTAAAAAGATTAGAAGCAAACAAACCAGACTTAACTAAGTGGAGTGGGTTGCACTAAATTGTTCTTTTTATAAATAGTTGTAGGTCGCCGAGTTACCGCTCGCACCTACTCTAACATAAAAGGACTATGCCAGCATGACTATTTATCACAAACATCACATTGTTCCTAAGCATATGGGTGGAACTGATGATGAATCAAATTTAATTTTGTTGACAGTTGAACAACATGCAAAAGCTCATCGTGAGTTGTATGAATTACATGGACAATGGCAAGACAAACTTGCTTGGCAAGGATTATCGGGAATGATTAATCACCAAGAAGTTATTTCTTTAATTATGCATCGTCCACGTGGTCCACGAAGCGATGAAACTATAGAAAAGATTAAATACACAAAAAAATTAAATCCATATAAACACAGTGATGAAATAAAGTTAAAAATAAGTTCTTCTAATTTAGGTAAAATTTTTTCAGAGGAACATAAAAATAGGATTTCTAAATCTCATGTAGGAATGAAAAAAGATTGGTTAAAAGGAAATAAACACGCTTCATCGCTTAAAGGGAAACAAAAAAGTATATCTCATCAAGAAGCGATAAATAAAGCGTTAGATAGTTTAGAAGTTAAACAAAAAATATCTTCAACTTGGGCTAATAAACCAACAGTAAAATGTCCATTTTGTGAGAAAGAAGGAAAAGAAGGACATAATATGAACAGATTTCATTTCAATAATTGTAAAAGGATATTATAATGGATGTTGTGGAACTTGTTAATAAGTATGGTTTTCCTATTGTTGCAGCTTCGGGTTGCGGATATATGGTGTTTTATGTTTGGTCTTGGGCTACTAAAGAAGTTAAACCTGTTCTCAGTGAAGCAAATGCAACTCTAATTGGATTAATTGATAGAATCAGAATGTTAGATAATGATTTAATTAGATTGAATCAAAAGGTTGATGTTGTTCTACATCTCCGTGGTAAAACAATTGAACATGAACGGGTATTAGCAGAACAAAAAATTAACGCATTTGTGGATGATGAGGATAAGAAAACTGCATCAGCCGGTGAAGGTTAGGTTTATATAATCTATTCACAAAATTGAGTAACAATTCGTGATGGTCATTATTGTGCCAGTGTTTCTTCATCCAACTATAACTCTGATACCAATTATATTCACTTTCTGGATGACACCCAATTAATCCTATACGGTCTTGAATAATTGCCATTGGATCATTATTGGCATATGTTGCAACAACTTCAAATTTAGTTTCATCACCAACTAAAGCACATCCATCATAGAAAAACATTTTTTCTGGTTTGTTTTCCCATGTTATATCTATTGCTTTTGCGTGTGGTCGTCTAGTATCTGTATTAGGTTGTCTAATATATTGAACTGCTTCAACACCATCTAAAATGTCAAAGTAATCTTTACCTGCCCAATATGCACCCATACAGATACCTAGATATGCGCCACCTTTTTCCACAAATTCTCTGATAACATTACGATTCTGTTTGAATAGATAATCAAAACTATCTGCATCTCCTATACCACCAGGAAACGCAACCATATCTACATCATCAAAAAAATTATCATCTAATTCATGTCTAGTAAATATCTTAAAATTATATTCACTTTCTAATGATTTAATAATACCGTTACCTGACTGTATCGAACACTTAGGTTGATGCACGAATAACGCTATTACGGGTTTCACCTGATATAGTTTCCAGTGACTACCACATAGATGAATAATACCCAACCAAATCTTAATGCAATATCAAACCATCTTTCAAAATGATCTAACCATGATTTAGTATCACTGTTTTTGTTCTTGATCCCGTCTTCCATTGTCAACCTTTCCTATTTGCACTTCATGATAGGTATCTGGTTCAACATATTTGTCCCAGACTTTTTGTCCTGTGTTCCAACCAAATACAGTAATAAATCCAATTGCAATATAAGTTAATACAAACATAATATCTCCATTATTTTGATGTTGCTTTATAAGTCCCTGCCCAATCTTCTGGTTTACCTTCTTCTAATCTATCTATCATTAATTTATAATACTCATACATCTCTTTATTCTGAATCATTTGCGTTCTTGCTGTAGTTAATGCTTCATCCCATTTACCTTCATAATACCAATACAGAAAAGCATTTTGTCCTTCTGTTTGCTTTGACAATGTATATATCTTCACGCCTTCCTTCTTACCTTTAACTGCAATACAATCCAATTCAAATACATCATATTCATCCTGAACTAATTTGGCAGTTTCTGGACCCAATATAATACGTACCCCATAATTCTTAGATTGACCTTCAAGGCGACTTGCGAGATTGACTCCATCACCAAGACAAGTATAATCAAAACGCTGAGAGGAACCCATATTACCGACAACAACAATGTCACTGTTAATACCCAAGCCCATACCAAAGGCGGGTATACCTTCTTTAATAACTTCTTCATTAAATCCATCTAGACTCTCCATCATTTCTAATGCGGTTTTAACTGCCATCTTTGCATGATTAGGTTCATCTAGTGGCGCATTCCAAAATGCCATCTGTGCATCACCAATATACTTATCTAGTGTTCCATTGTTCTCTAAAATCTTTGCGGTCATTGCAGTCATGTACCGATTCATAATTTTAGTAAGACCTTGAACATCTTTACCATAATGTTCACTGATACTTGTAAATCCTCTTACATCGGTAAACATAATTGATAATTGTCTTGATTCACCACCAAGTGTTAATAACTCTGGATTCTTTTGTAATTTTTCAACAAGTGCGGGTGATAGATATGTACCAAACTGTTTCTTGATTTGCATCTTTTGTAAGAATTCAGATACAAACTTTACGGCATAACAATGTAAACTAACCAAAACAAAACATACAACCAAAGCAGTTGAGTCCAGTAAGGACAAAGCCGCATCATAATAAACAAGACTACCACCAACACCACCAGCAATAACCAATGCCGCAAATCCAATCCCCACATATGTCCACCTTGATAAAAGAATAATTAATATACTACCAAAAATCATTAATAATATTTCTGCGCCATCTGCCCAATCAGGTCTTTGAATATTGGTTTGACTAGTTAAAGTATCTAAAACTGCCGCTTGTAAATAATGTGGGTAGACTGCTCCAATAGAAGTAGCGACCGGGTTGTTAAACCCTTTTGCTGTGAGACCAACAATGACGATTCCACCATCGAAGGATTTGGGTAACTTATTAAGAGAATGTTCTTTAGGTCTTGATTTCCAATCAACCCAAATTCTACCGAACTCATCCGTTGTGATTTTGCCAAATTTAGGAATTCTGACTGCTTCAATTCCTGTCTCTGTAACTTTAACTTGAAAACTTGGATCTCCTGAAGCAACTCGCAATGTTTCAAGACTGATACTTGGATACAACTTTTCTTCAAATCTGACGACCATTGGAATTCTTCTGGTGACGCCATCAATCTCGGGAAGTGTATTAACAACACCAATGCCAGCAGCACTCTCATTTATTATCCTTGTGTTAGGTTGAATACTATTATATTCAATACCTACTGAACCAGAACCAATAACTGATACACCAGGTCTGAATGGATCGTAATTTGCTTTAATTGGGTCATCACTTCCTGTATGTGGAAGAATGACTGAAAATTGTTTTAGTGTTTGTGCTAACTGATTGTCTTGATTAAAGCGATCACGCTCAGGCATAAAGACATTAAACACAACAAGCCCAGCATTACGAGAATACAAATCAGCAATAATGGTTGCGTATTTACTTCTTGGGAACGGAAATTGTCCTTCTTTTTGAATAAACTCATCGTCTATGTTTACTACATGTATCTGTTCGGATACAGTAGTCTCCTTATTAGTTATTAAAGTGTCGAAATACCGAAGTCTTACGGATTCAACAAATGAGGGATTAGCGATTCTAATGCATACTAATAATATTAATGTTAGTATTGCGGTCCACGGAGATAATAATTTTTTCATAGTTATTTTTCCTCACATGGAGGCATATTGTAAAATGTTATACCACTAATTATTCCTACTACTATTGAAACTGGTGTTGCTGCGCCCGCTATTACAAATATATTATTTATTGCTCCACCCATCCAAATAGAACCCATAAAATTATCCATTTTTACTTGTGATTCTTTTGGTAAACCATCTTTGTAATTTAATAAAAAAATCTTTCCTATCGTTGTTCCTATAAACCCCAGTGGATTGATTTCATAAACATTAGGCATATTCAATGCTATTGCTGTTGTTGCTGTATCTGCAATAGCACCTTCTTTTGCTGTTGGTTTCAAACACATAGAAAAACAAGAAAAACTAGTAAACAATAACAATATCATTACGTAATATTTTTTCATTTTTGTATAATAGTAATTGTTGTTGATCCTCCACTATTGATTCTTTGATATAGTGGAACATTACTCTGTGTAATATTTAGTATCAGATTTGCGTCTTTTCCTACAATTACCTGTGCAAAATGTGTACCACCTTTTGTCAATACTAATCTATCATACTCATCTATACCATAGAGTAATCCTGATGCGGGATCATAACCAGGTAACATTGATAACTCTGCAGTCAATACATCTTGACTGGCAAACAATGCAGCATTAACTTGATCCAATACATTAGGTAATAAATCAAAATCTAAAAAATTAATATCTAATGCATTATATCGTAATACATCTTGATCCAATACAGAGGTCTTTAATAAATCTTTATTCAAAAAATTTACATCAAGCGCATTTCTAGTTTCTGGTCCTCTTTGTTCACTTTGTTCTCTTTGAATCTCTCTTGGTGGATCAATAATCAACATATTGTTAATATTCATTTGATCCATATGAACAATAACTGGTCTTGTTGGTGGTGTGCTTAGTGATGTTACTAATGTTGCTTGATACGCAACATCCATGTGGACTGTACCTGAATCATTCGTAACTGATATTGCACCTGTAACACATGCTTTTTCATCACATGACGGTAATAACATAACCATACTTCTACCTAATTCATCTACCGTCATTGAAAAATCTGTACCTCTTACTGCTATTGTTGCAGTGGGTGTTTGTATACTCACACTCTGAGGATTGCTTTTTGCTATTTGACCACTAGCATATCTAGCGGTACCTAATGCTACTTTCATTGCCAGTTTGCCTGTTCCTTTTGCAGGATCGTAGACAAAATCGTCAATGATTAAACGTGACTGCTCAGTAATCTTTACTGTTGTGGCATCATCAAATGTCAATTGTGCTTTGGACTTAGCAGTGGATATAGTATCATTCATTTCAATACCAGTATTTACCGCACTTGGTATTGATTTTTTATTTCTAATAATTTCGGTAGGACCGGTCTGTTCTGTTACTTTACCAACACCACCGAAACTAGTTAGACTGATTGATAGTAATACTGTTGCTATTGCCAGTTGAACTGACGCTAACACTTTTTGCCAATGTACCACTTTGTGTAACTCCAATTGTATTTGTGTTTCCGGTTGCAGTAATATAGGCCGTTGTTGCACCTGTATTTGTTGATGAATGTGTAATTGTATTAGTGTCACCAAGAACTGTGATTTCACTTATATGATTACCACCGGTACCCAAATTCGTTGTTACTGTGTTATCATCACCAGTAATAATTTGTTTTATTGTTGATCCAGAACAACTTGCTGTTCCTGTTGACCCACAAGTAATTGATTGTAGATTACCACTACCATGTGTTGTAACAGTCGTATTTGTTGATGCACCATTCACAATCATGGCTAATGTATTGTTGTCACCAATCTGTTCTATTGCAACTGTGTTAGAACCACCGCCCATAAAAGCGGAAACTAGTGAATCACCAATAGCATTACCTGTTCCATCTTGTGTAATGGTAACTGTAGAACTGTCACCCACCTGCTCAACATATATCTCATTAGCAAATATATTATTAGCAAATAACAACAAAGCCATAATAATATAGCCTGTTATCTTTTTCATTTTGTTTCTTCCTTTTGTTTGAACTTCCATATTCCTTTCTGTTCACCATCTATAATCATTTGAGACACTGCATGTTCTATTGCTACACGAACAGCATATGTCGTTGGTTCATTTAATGCGTTTCCATTCTCTAATTCTAAAGCATGAGTACCCGCATCAATAAACTTCATCACACCTACATTATGTGCAGTGCTATAAATTGTCTTAGATACAGAATTTGTTATTAATACTTCTCCACTTGTTACACTAACCAATCTCATAGAGATAACAACTTCATCAACTCTGTATTGCTGACTTGCACCGAGTCCTAAAAATCTTGCACCATTACCACCAGAACGAATATTACTATCATAACCAATAATACCACCTTCAATCATTACACCTGCAACTGTCAATGGTTTTAATGGTTTTGCTTCTTTACCTTCATAAACTTCTCTTTGGTTCCTAATCAATTGCCGTTCTTTAACTAAATTCTCTAACCCAACTCTTTCAACAACTTTGAACCAATTCTTTGAATCTTGTAATGCTTTAATTAAAAATACTTCGGCGCCTTGTGTTACTGCTTTACTAAACAGAGCCATCTTATCACTTGATTTGTTCTGTCCCGTTCTATCTAAAAAACCATATACAGCAATTGCAATCGGAGGTCCATCTAATTCTGGCATTTTATCTAATAATGATTCTTTAACGGTTAACTTAACAGGATCTTCCTGCAACCGTTGCATTTCATTAGATGCACACCCCGATAACATAATAACAACCAAAATAACAAAATATCTCATTAGAAATTCATTCTTACTTTAAAAATCATTGAATCAGTCTTGTTACCTTCTTTTTGTTGCTGTGCTACTTGTATACCAACATTACTATTCTTTTGTGGTGAGTAAAACGCACCAGCAGAGGCAGTTAAATAACCATCTGTTGTTGAACTTAACTGACCAGTGACACTAATCTTATTATCAAAATTCTTACGAATCATTGCACCAAATTCAGCATAATCAAAACTTCTTGAATTGCTATCAACTGCTCTGGCACTTTGAATACTACCTTTTTCAGTGTAACTATTTACTTTTGTTGTTCCAAATGTGTATCCAGCAAATAGTCTAATCATTTGTGAAAGCTCAGGACTATAAACTTTATTAGATATCCAACTATCTGTTCCTTTTGTTGCATAATAGTTTCTAAACAATCCTTCAACATTTCTTATTGAACCAATATCATTACTTGCACTACCAATATTGGTTGATAAAATTAAATCTTTAGGCAACTTGTAAACACTATAAACACCAAAGTGTTGTTTTTCTTGTTTAGTAAGACTATCTACACCTGACATTCTTGTTGATACTAAACTGTATTGACCACCAATCTTTAAATCACTATTGACATCTCTATCAAAAGCAATTGCGGATATATCACTCTTAGAACTATAACCATCAGCCATTGTAGTTTTTAAACTACCGATTGTGGTATAGAATGTTCCGTTGTCTGTCTTGTATCCATCTTGACGGAATGGATCCATATCTAAACCACGATTGATACCTTTATTCAAATCAGACAATTGTGCTTGTTGGTCAATGCGACCAGAGAAACTATCATTAGCAACTGAAGTAACTACATCATTAACTAAAGATGAGGCAGCACTTGTAGAACTATCCGATGTTGTTACAGAACCATCACTCCATGTTGTTGTAGTGCGAACTAGAGTGGTAATTGTTCGTGTAAATGGTGTTGTAACATTAGTGGTTGTTTCTCTTGCAATAGTTTGCTTTGTTTTGTTTTCGGTTGCAACATGATGTGCAGTGCTGGCAGTGATTACAGGCAATCCAGTATTAACTACTGTATTATCTGAAACGGTAACTGTAGCAGTGCTTGTGCTAACAACTGTAGGTGCGGCAGGTGCTACTGGTGTGACTCCAACCATATCGCAACTTGATGTGCAACCAGGAACAACACCTGGCGTTCCACCACCTGCACCAGAACTTACTGCAGTAGCACCAGCGGTCAATGTGGATGGTCCAAAAATATATGCATATTGAAACTTAACAATATCACCAACTGCAACTGATGGAACAAGAAAACCTAAACCAATTGTATAGTCACCAGTGCCATTATTAACACCGTTGTAATATTGAATTGGATCGGTTGTCCATCCGCTACTGATACCAGCACCAACATTAGTTGCAGCAGAATATAAACCTAATGCATACTTTGATGATAATGCTTCAGAGAATACTACTTGTTTAATACCAATAGGACTGAATCCTAAAGTATTTGTTGTTGCTGAACTATCACCTGCTGCCGCTCTAGCATCTGGATCAGTGAAACGACCAAAGTAAAGATTAGTCATTGCTACCGATGATGTTAATGTTGTAGTGATATCAACAAATTTTTGATTGTTATTAAAACGAACATCGTTGATTAAACTGTAACCATTACCGTTACCAGTCCAAACTGCACGATTATCAAATGTAGAACTTGCGTAAGCAATTCCACTGTAATTAGTTAAAATACCACCAGTGATAGAAGTAGCACCAGTGTTATTATTTGTTTGTGTTATAACTGTGCCAGCACCATTCGTATACTTAACAGTGAAACCCTCAAACGGAGTTCCTGGAGTTAAATAATCGTATGATGTATTAAATGTTCTTGTACCGGTATTATCATAGAGAATACCAGGACTTGTGTTACCTTTACTTCCAATTGTACCATAATCACTCACACCAATTTTAATGTAGTCGCCTGTAAGCGCAAAAATCGATCCAGTTGTTTGAGCATATATCCATGACGAAAAACATAACAATGATACTGTTATAATTTTTCTAAGCATTTTTTTCCTTTTTTAGAAACCAAATGTAGCAATAGGCACAGTGATATCTGTTCTATTACCATTTGACTCCGTTATCGTTAGTGTTACCTCTGTGCTTGATTTAACCCATGATATATTGGTCCCCTGAAAATCCATTGTACCAGATGTTGCACCATTATCAGTAAACATAGAATCTGCTAATTGTTTTGATAATTGTGCATAAATTCGTGATTCAACATTAACAAGAAATTTTGCTAAGTTGGTACTAGATGCAGCACGATTAGCCGCATCATTGGCGGCTTTGGCATCATCTTTTAATTTTTGTCTGCGTTGTTGTTCAATCTGCTCAATAGTCAGGACATGCGAAGAATACCCTATACCCGAAAATACAGGACTATTGAATTGATGGATTAACTCACCGGCACTTGCAGTAGAAACCGCAAAAAATGTATAATAACAAATAACACAAAGCAACTTGGTTATTGTTTTCATAAAGACTATTTATGTTTTATTATTATAGTTTCGTGAGTATAGAGTTGGATTGTGTTTTTGCGTCTTTTTAATGAAAACTCATCAAAATTCATGTAGTTTTTGGCATCTGCAGAGTCAAAAAGATATATTTTCTCTGTTCGGCAATCAATTTTCGTTACTACAGACCAATGATGCCAAGGTGGTCCAAACGAAATAATTGCAACTTTCTTTTCATTTATATGTTCATTTAGACAAGCAAAGTATTCATAATGATCATCAAAGAATTCATCCTCAAAAATTACTTCAAATTTAAACTTTTTTTCTTTTTGAGTTACCTTTTGTAATATTTTTGTAACATTCTCTAAGTATGTACCTTCGGCATAATATTTGTGAAAGAGATTAGGATTGATTGATAACATCTCTCGCATTAGTTTCTCTGCACGGTCTTGGCCATACTTTGAGTCTAGATAATGAAATGAATTGATAATAGAGTAGAATCCACAAAGACCATCAAGTAGTCCTTGTTTATATGGTTCTTTTTTAATTATCGGTTTAGTCATAATATTATATATTTGGCCTGCTTGGCTGGAATCGAACCAGCGACCCACAGCTTAGAAGGCTGTTGTTCTATCCACTGAACTACAAGCAGAAAATGGCTCCCCGACCTGGACTTGAACCAGGGACCTGCGGATTAACAGTCCGTCGCTCTACCGACTGAGCTATCGGGGAATATTTTGGTGCCCGATGTCTGGATCAAACAGACGGCCTACGCATTACAAGTGCGTTGCTCTATCACTGAGCTAATCGGGCGTTGGCGGAAGCTGTGAGATTCGAACTCACGGACCCTTTCAGATCGGCAGATTTCAAGTCTGCTGGTTTAAACCTCTCACCCAAACTTCCATAAAACTTGGTGGAGTATCCTGGGATCGAACCAGGCGTGGCAGAGCCGGCGGATTTACAGTCCACTGCATCACCGTTGATGCTTCTACTCCATAAAACTATTCTGTGTATGCTTTATGTATCTTAAAAATTAAATCTGATATTACATGAGGTTTCATATTAGTACCATTATTATCTTCAAATGGTATTACGTCCCACCTAGCGTCATCAGAACTATACCAAGCATAGATACAAACCTCTTCATCTGGTCTATGAATAATCCATGAACCGAATGATGTTGGAAATACTTCATGTTCAGGAAAATGTTTATTGCGTAATGATTCTTTATGAACAAATACTGTATATGATTCTGTCTTAAGATCGGGTTGTCCATCATCTAATTCAGCATAACCATCAAAGATAATCTTTACACCAGGAAATGTATCTCCTGAATTATCACCTTGAACTGAAATGCCATCACTTGGATCAGGATCCATTGTTGCTCTGAATTCTTCTAACCAAGATTGAATTACATTACTATAATCTCTTTTATCATCCATAAAAAATTCCATATTAACTCCATGTGCGATGCTTCTCAGCAACCCACTCTGTACCATCATACTCACCAATTTCCCAATCAACATCATCAGGTACATCAACAACTTTTAATTCTGCATAATCACCGAATGATGCATTACCCAATTCTTCTACCGTTTGAACTAGATAAGGACAATTTCTTAATAAATCCATTGATGCCCAATAATTATCATTACTAACTTCATTTAAATAATAATGTTTTCTAACATAATCATCTTTTTCCGCATCAACAGCAATTATATTAGTATTACTCAACTCGGCGTATCGCATAACACCCTCATGTGATAAACCAAATCCACCAAAACATTTATTAATCACGACTTTCATCTCTATACTCCAATTCTTTATCAAATAATTCTTTTAACCATGGTGTCAATTTACAATTATCTTGTGTAGCAAAAATATGATCTGTTGTCATATCTGTTAATGGTACCCAAGTTAATGGTTGTTTACCATCTTTGCCACGAGTGCCCCAATGAAATGATTCTCTAATCTCTACAAAAGAATCACTCATCATTAATGATAATTCTATATATGGTGCATCATCGTGAACATTTCTACGAAGATAATCTAGACCACCATCAACCATATATTCTTTACCATTCTTATCGGTATATTCTTTATAATCGTGTCTATGGTATGATTGTAGAATAGTACCATCTGGTGTTTTGATTCTATTTGCTACAATTTGATTATTCATTTCTCACATCTCTTATCCATTCAATCTTATCACGCCATTCCCTATACAATATAGGATCATTATAATATATCTCTGCTAACTGTTTCTGCAATACGCCTAACTGATAAGAAAGAATTAAATTCTTATCTTTATACTTAGTAATACTATCTAAATCATAAGCGATTTCTCGTCTTATGAATTCTGCATCTTTCATTCATTCTCTTTGTTACTAATATGGTTTAATCTATCCTGCTCAATAAACTCGCTAAGTATGATCTCACACATTTCATTTAATGTGATATCTCTATCATGTGCCATTAACATTAAATTATGTAATTCATCTTTTTCTAAATCAAGAAGAATTTCTTCTTTTTGTTCTTTCTTTTGTTTCTGCATTTCTTCATACCTACTTAAATAATATTCTTTTGTTGCACTAATAAACAAATTCATTCTATCATATGTTCTATAACTATCATATCCTTCAGGATCATTTAATGCACGGTCAATAACAATACCATACTTGATTGCTAAATTCTTAATTGCTTCATTCATGTTAGTCTCCTAGTCCCATAATGCTCTGTAATATTTACCAAATAAATCTAAACCTTCTTGTATCTTTGGATCGTTAATAATTTTATCATCATCTTTTATTATTTTTTCAAAAGACCAAATCATTTTATCCATAATTTTGTCCCATTCTTCTACTGCAGAATTGAATGCTGCATCATCTCCTTCCTTATAAAACTCAAAACATGATTGGACACTATTACTATCATACTTTACCAAACCGCCAGGAATACCATGTTGAGTTGCTTTTAACTGTTTCAACATTGGTAAGATAATCATTGCTAAAGTATGATCCATACTCCAAGTATCCCACTTATCAATCTGAATTGATATTTTTCGTTTGTGTTTATTATGGATCCATTCACACAAATCTTTCACCCAAGTTTCACACAACCATTCACCAATCTTATAACATGTATCTTCAGACACACCAACCTTTTGAAATAAATCAGCAAATTGGTATGGACCCCACCAGTCTAAGTATGGCCCAATTTTTACTTTCATTATCTTGCTTTCAATATATTAAATGATAAAAATGACGTTAATAAAAATGCCGCACACCATGTGTCAAAGGTATACGGAATTGCTAAAACAGGAAACAAAGTATTAAAACACCAAATAGATAAAAGTGGTGAAAAAACTATAATACTTGCTGCTATAACAACTATACTAATTCCTAATAATATTTTCATAATCATATTCATTTAACACCTCCTAAAACAACCTCAACTTGTTTAATAGAGTCATATCTAAAACTCCGCCAACCTTGATTCTCTAAATCAAATACCGCAATAACTTCATCATTTACTTTTCTGTTATCTTCAGATTTTGGCGCAAACTCTTGTGGAATAACATTCTCATTTAATGTTGCTTTCATTACACGCTCAGTACCATCTTTTTTGGTAAATGTAACAATAGCACCTTCTTTACTTAGTAACTTCTTCAACCATGTCTTACTTTTTTTATCTGTAAATAATAGTTCCATAATAATCTCCTAATTGTTAGCAATACTTTCTGCCATCTCTTTCACATTCTTTTGTTGTTCTAAAACTTTTATCAATACTTCTTGTAAAAAACTTTCAAACCATTCTACTGTCTTATCTGTCTTTTTTATAAACATACCGTAAAATTTAGGTAATAAACTTGTTGCATAGTAAACTGGATCTCTGAATATTGCTTCAAAAGTATCATCAAAATCCATTTCAGCCACATTTTCTTTATTAGATTTAAACAATATTACATGATATTTGTCACCTACTTTGGTACCTTCTATAGGATTACCACGACTATATTTGTCTTTCAATTCAAAGAAAGATATATCAACATTCCCATCATCATCTGGTGAAACCATAAAACCATCATAGAATTCATCTTTTAAATTATCATCCATAATACTACTCCTATCACTAACCATTCAGTAAATGTAAATTGATAACACCAATTTGGTAATTGGTAACTTATATAATGCCACATTAGTTAATGAATTCTCCTAGACCTCTTCGTGCTGCAGTAACAGAGGTATATTTTTCTTTGTTTATTAATATATATCTTTGACTATAAACTTTTACAATTCCATACTTGAATGGAATCTTGTAAAATACTTTTTTATCGTTTATTTTTTCTCTTAATCTTGTTAAAAGAGGGGCATCGGTAAGTCCGGCATATTGAATAGTCTCTTCAATCTCTTGTGCCGCTTGACTACGAGCAAATGCAATAGGAATCATAATATAAACTTTCTCAATTAAAAACATATTATATAACAACTAAACCTGAATGTCAACTATATCTTGTAATATTACCGTTTTCATGGACAAAGAATGCTTCAAAATTAATATTGTCAAATTCTTTTTTCAATCCTAAAAATGCATCTAGATTACCTGCATGGTCATCAAACATTCTGGCAATAGTATAATTACCTTTTTTTAACTTGGTTCGAGCAATCTCTGCCTTTGCTGCTGGACCAGGCATTGATAAATTACCGGCACGATGCACATGCACCCGCTTAATATCAAAACCATATTTGTCAAAGGTCTTTAAGAATAAATTCTTATCATCCAAATCAACCCGAGCAGTGATTATGATAATCTCTTTTTGAGGTGTATTTCTAAACTTATCAAGCATCCGCTTTGCAGTTTTAAATACTGTATCAACTGGTTTAGCAGTCTTATTAAATATTGCCGAGGATCTGAATTCAGAAAAATCAAATACTTCACCATCTTTTTTATCATATACATTGTATTCTGCAGGTGTAAGTGATCCAACCTTCTTACCATCCTTCATTACATGAACCGAAGTTTTGGTGCGGAATAAAGTATCATCAATATCAAATATTGATAAACTTGACTCAATATCCTCTTTAATAAATTCTTTGAATGATATCATACTATTATTTATCAATTAAAACCTTTGAAAACATCATACACAAAATCAAAACATGATACTTTAAAAGTCTGGGTAAAATTACCAGATTTTATACGATATCCACCACTGTCCAATTGATATAGAGTAACTTTTCTTTTATTAACAACCCGTGATAAAATAAATTTCATTTGATTATCCCTATAAAGTAAATTAGTAAAAGACCAGAATTAACAGCGATCATTGCCGAATCCTTAATACGAATACTCCATATAAGGAATACAATAGAACCCATGTTAAGTAAGTATATATTCAACGGATCAATACGAAAACTGGTACATAAAGCACCTGCCAAAGTAATTGCCGTTGCAAACCATTTCAAGTAGTTATTCATCATCATGTATACCATTATACACGATTATATCCAAATGTCAAGCGTAATCGTAACTTATTGATTTTATTGACTTTTTTCTAACTCAAAATGTTCCTTTAAAATCAGTCTGGCAGAGTTGGAATTGCGTACCTCCCGTTCATGCAATATCTTAATACATTCCTCTACTGTTAACCGCATAAACTGTTCCAGAGTATCACCACCCACTAATGGATAATGACTGCCACCCGCCATCAATGCTAATTCTTTACATTTAGGACTCATCTTTTTTCCTTGTTCGTTCAATATCTCTACCAACATAATAACCGAGAAAAAATACAATACTGATCAAAATGAATAAAGCCATTACCTGATCATTATTTAAAGGCATCATACACTGTTCCCCATAACATAATACCAAAATGCAATTGAAGCGAAATATACAATAATATATTTGCCTATATTTTTACCAAATAAACCTTGATTAAAAAAAGCAAACGTCATGCCTAACATAAAAGAAAATAAATTAAGTCGGGCAAACGATATATCAAATATACTCAAAGTTTCCATAATCCTCATCCATGCCAAAACCTGCAGAAGTCATGGCACTATCAAAGTCACCATCCATACTATCATCATAATCATCATTCAAATAATTTTGAATAACATAATTAACATCGGAAAAATCTACCTTCAACATCTTTGCAACTTCTAACGGAGTCCAACCATCCTCAAAAGCATCAATAATTTGTTCTTGCATATTAGAAAAATAACCCATTATACATTCTCCCCATAAAATTGTGCATCATCATCATAAGAATTTGCCGCATATTGCAGTGATTCATACTCCATTGCCATCTCTACAATTTCCTGCTCGGATGGTTGCCAATTTGTTTCATTCAACAATTCATATAAACTGGTAATAGGCTTCATAATAATCTCCATCAAAGAATACATTATATAACAGAATCACTACAATGTCAAGCGGCAATTTTCAACATAATAACTTTTTTCATTGCCCGACCATGTTGAGGATAACCAATCACATCTACCGACTTATCATAACATGCACGGCAACCAGAACATTTTCCACCATTCTGATATGCGGTACACAATGTAACACCTTCTGGTACATTATCAGTAGGCAATATTGTTGAACCGTGAATACCTTTTGTGAATTCACCCATAACAGAATCACTTGAAAAGCGAACCTTAACATTAGGTAAAGAATCCATCTCTTTCAAGATTGGTTGAAATTTTACAAATTTAAACATGCGAGTTGGTAACCAATGCTTCACATGAGGAGTAGCTTTCATTACCTCAAGCATTTTATTTGCCAACTTTAGTGAATACATATCACCAGAATCAAACCAACGGAAATATTTTTGTTTCTTTAATGCTTCAACCATATCGGCAACCCAACCATCTCGTTCCCAATCCTCTTGATTCTCAGCACGGACTAATTTAACGCCAGGAAAATGATATGTACCTTGAGTAGCATAGCAACCTTTACATGCATCAACCAACCCACCATCTTTTGCTTTACTTCCAGGACATGTAGTTAATGCCTGTAAAGACCAAGATTTAATATTGTCTAACTTGCTGGTTTTAGAAATATGTAACATTTACTGCTCCAAATCAATTAATCAGACTACATTATACCATAGTTGGAACAAATGTCAAGCGTTTTCTAAGTTGTTGTTTTTAAAGGGTTTTTTCTACACTCTTCTTTTGCTTGGACTGGCATATCTGGACTAATCTCCGCCCACCTACAGTCAATTACCTTTTGATCTTCGATATTCAGACTAATGCTAACCAACAATAAAGAAAAAAGTATGATAATAATTAATATCTCGGTTATTATTTTCACTTCTTTACTCCATACAGAATCATCATTACATCCAAGATACAATCATCAACAGGATTATGTTTGGTAACATGTAAAAAAGAATCAAAACCTGGATATTCAATCTTACAATAACCGTTCTCTGTATTATAAAGAAAATCAACTGCTGTCCTAACATCTCTCCATCTATGGTATTCAAATACAGGTTCTATTTCAACATCATCACATAACGAATCCAATACAGACTGATCTAGATTACCTCTAGCCCATACCCATTTCTTTTTATCATTACCATAAGTATTAGCCCACTTTGCTAATTGTTCTAAACCATTCTTTGCAGATACATCAATATCAGATGGTTTAAATGATTTGATTCTAGCATTCTCACACTGCTTTGCCCACCAATCAATAGTGCTTTTAGATACACTTCTTTTATATTGTTTAATCTGTTCTTGTGCATCAAATTTTATAAAGATAGAATCTTTTCTTAATGTCTCTGGTGATGGTTTTGCATCAGGATCAAAATGAACACAAGCCATTGATAGTATTACCGAACTTGAATTTTTATTTAGAGTCTCTACATCAAACATGAACATTATTCGTCTAACTCCCAATGTGATTTAATCAAGTCTGCAGTATTAGGTAAAATGAGTCCAGCTAAACTCTCTCCATACTTTACACAATTCTCATGGTTATCATTAGCAATTGCCGCACACTCTCTAACGATATCCCTTACAAATTCTTCTAATTGTTGTTCAGTGAATTCATAGTAAGTATCTATGCGACTCTTAACGGGTACTCTAGAGAACATTGTAGTTTTAGATTTAAATAATTCTTCGTTCATACCTTAACATCCACATTTTGACCTAATTGTTTAACTTTATTTTCTTCTCTTAGTCTTTCTTCTTGTATTTCCATTACCCGTCTTTGTTGCTTAATATCATCTATTTTCCTCTCATAGATTCTATTCTCAACCATTCTTCGGTATTGTTCTACATTCATAGTTTTAAGCCTCTGCTACATGAATATTACATTTACGTAAAAAAGATAATCCTTCTATACTTCTATATTCTTTATTATAATAAAATGCTTTAATACCAGATTGATAGATTAACTTTGCACAATCTAAACAAGGTGCATGGGTGCATACCATTATTGCACCATCACCTGATTCAGTAGACCTTGCTAACTTAGATATCGCATTAGACTCAGCATGAATTACTTCTGGTTTAGTTTTTAAACGATACCAACCTTTACCAGTGCCGGTAAATCCTAATCGCTTCATTTCATCTGGAGAGGGGATTTGTTCGTTATTACCAACGTATTCGGTATTCTCACAAGTATTATCCCATCCAGAAGGCATACCATTATAACCAATACTTATAATCCGATTATCTTTAATAATCAATGCACCGACCTTTAATCGCACTGCACTACTCAACTTCGCATACACATGTGCTACTTCCATATGTGCTTGAAGATGCTTTGGATTAATTTCCATGCTTTGCTTCTAATACTCTTAAATCATTTGCCGCATCAGATACTCCATGCCAATCACTCTCTTGTACCTTCATTAACAAGTAATCAATATATGCTTGTCTTTGTTCTCCATACTTCTTTTCATCTTCAGTATATACTACTTTCCAGTTATTCATTATTTGCCTTTAGTTGGTATCTTAATACAAACACAGTTAATCTTTTTATCAGATAAAGTATTCTTTGCTTCTATGCAATCTTCTTTCAAATCATACTTTGCCCATATCTCCATATTTGGGTTCATTGCTCCAATAGTAATAATTATTAATGCCCAGGTCATGAATATTCAATATCCATTACTTTAACATTATCAGGCATAATTTCCATTGGATACTTCTTCATAAACCCACTTAACACGCCAGCACCGTATCCTGTTGTTCCATATGAACCTTTTCTACATTCATATACAGAACCACTATGGCCGTGGAAGTAATAATAGTCATCATCCTCTGTAACACTCTTAACACCAGAATTTAATTGCCAACTATCACCATCAGTATATCCACCACTCCATGTAGCAAATATCTTATAGATTGTATCAATCTTTACCATTAACCATCTATTTGGTGTGTATGTCATCTTTCCACTCCTATCCAAGTAATACTATCATTAGACATTATACTTCTTCTCAATCAATTTAATTGCTTTAGCCATTGCTGCATCTATTACATCTCTAGTAAATGTAGTCATACCATGATGCCTGATAGAATCATCATTCTTTAGTATATCTATAATCTCAGATGGAATTCTTGCCGCTTCTTCTAGTAAATCAGCAATACGATCATTAGAACCTTCTTGAACACTTTTACGACCAGGAATCTGTCTGCGAATCTCTGCCCGTTTCTGTAACCGAAATACTAGACTCTGTTCCTCAACTGGTAAATGACTTTCGTCTTTTGTCATTTTATTTTCCTTTAGTTTGTTCTCAACAATCACTGCCGGTAATAACAGAACAGCCGCATGATTACCTGCTCTAGCTAATCCTTTAACTTCTTCAACTGACTTATCTAACAAATTGCTTGAGTCATCCCAAGCAACAAGTGCGGCAATAGCTCCCCACGCAGCATCCCACGCAGCATCCCACGCAGCAGCCAACGCAGCATCCCTCGCAGCAACCAACGCAGAATTCAACGTAGCCGCACTCGCAGCATCCCACGCAGCTCTCCACGCAGCAGCCCACGCAGCAGCCAACGCAGCATCTTCCGCAGCATCCCACACGTCTGGGTTTTCTTCTAGCGTCTTTATGACCCAGTCGATGTGATTGGCATTGGGTAAGTGGCTCCATTTTTCAGTCATGCTTGTCCCCTCGCTCGAATCGCTTGCGCTAATGGCTGACGCACTTTGTCAGGCCACTCAGGCAATTCAAGAGTTTCACAAATAGTTGCACACGCTTCACGCTCTGCTTCTATTGCTTTTTGTATTTCTTCTATACTATTGTCTACATAATTAATAATGTCTTGGTTGCTCATTTTCTCTATTCTTTCCCTTTCTATTTTCCTATTGAGTTCCAAACCTTCCACCTCCATGATTCCGTTCCAATATAGTATTCCATGGGTTTTATTTGGCTCAAACATATCGTTCATTCTTTAACTCCTTTAGTTTATATTTGACAACGACAGCTGGCAACATAAGAACAGCAGAATGGTTACCTTCACTACCTAACTTAGCAACTTCTTCAATTGACATATTCAGCAACTTGTTTGAGTCATCCCAAGCGATAAGTGCAAAAATTGCATCCAACGCATCATTCCTCGCAGCATCCAACGCAGCAGCCCACGCAGCATCCAACGCAGCATTCTTTATTGAAGCATCCCGCACAACACCCCACCCAGCATACCTCGCAGCAATCCACGCATCACTCCACGCAGCAGCCCTAGAAGCATCCCACGCAACACGCCAAGCAGCATCTGTTGCAGCGCTCCACACCTCTGGATTTTCTTTTAGTGTGTCCAAAACCCAATTAATATGCTCTGCGTTAGGTAAGTGACTCCATTCTGTAGTCATGCTTGTCCCCTTGCACAAATGATGTATATCTTGTTCATTCTTCAATCCCAATCAAAAAAATGATCTAACAACAACTCACCAAGCTCCGTGGCGGAGATAATCTCGTTCTACTACATTAATACATTCCCGAACAATCAACTCGGCAAACTTCTCCATATCATATGGATTATCACCGTCTCGATTGATAATGCTAATATAACACTGATCTTTCAACTCCTTGATTCGTTCGTTCATTATTTCATCTCCAACATATTAGGTAAATGATTTTGCCGCTTGAATAGCATCATCAATTGAATTATAAGTCTGGTAATACCGTTCATTACCACCATACTGCGGGATTTCATATACCTCATACAATCCCATTCCATTTTGATAAACTATTCCATATGATTCTTCACCATATGAATAAGAAAACACCTGTTTCATTCCTCAATCCTCCATCCAATCAGTTCATATTTCCACGCATCTGGCATTTTGGTATTCAACTCATCTATGCGTGTTTTCGCTTTGATATTCAGCCTCTCAAATGGAGTTTTATCCCAATCTAAACAATTCTTTGAAGATATCTTATCTTCAAAGACTATACCAGTTTCCAAATTAGTTTTGCTAAACCATAGTTGTGGTTTATTCATTTTTCTGTCCAGCGTATGTTAAACAAATCGTAGGATTAGCACTTGTAGCACATGCATAAGCTAACGGATCATCAGCCTTTGATATCTTATCATTAGTATATACTGTGCAAACACCTAATGTAACAATTAAAATACATACAGTAATTGTAATTAACTTATATACTGCTAACCAAAATTTATCCTCTTCCACGATTAACCTCTCTTTTCAAGAGTATATACTTATGAAAATGTATATACTTATTAATAACTACAGACGGAATCATAAGTTACCAACTACTCGTATAACTAAAAGACCATTGTTTATCTAACTCTAGTGTATTATCTATAATAGTTATAGTATCTCTTAGATCACCCATATAACTCTCATCGTAATCTACACCACCGAAAAAGAAACCGCCAAGAGATGGTAACATACTAGAAGCCAAAGAAGCATTTCCCAATACTATCTTACACTGCTGGCGCAATTGTTCCAACTGCTCTCTACTTACATCATACTCTTCGCAATCATCTTTTCCATCCTGAACATTAGTCACAAACCAGTTATGGATAGCATTAGCTTTGCGCCAGTAACCAACTTCAGCATCAATACCATATACTAATAAATTCTTAGGAAGTAATGCATTAATATCACTGCATAACTGTTTATCTTCAGATTTATACTCACGTACCTGCCGATTACCTCTCAAATACATATCTAGACCCATTATGCTGCTTCCTTTCTCATTAATGATGAATTCCTCATCCGCAATTCTATCGCTTCACGAACCTCTGGAATCTCTTTGGCCAACATATTCAGAAAACCATTTAGGTAACCTACTGTAAATGCTTTAATCTCATAATCACCAGCACCAGATATCATATCCTTAGCACCATCTTGGATCATATCAGTAAAATCATCAACCACAGTGCGCTTAAATTCAGTCATAATAAAATTCCTAGTAGAGACCAAAGACAATAACAACTACAGCAGCCATAATACACACATACCCAACCATCGCATCAGCATCAAAATTCTTCATCTCAGTATTCCTTATCAATTAATCAGACTCTATTATACCAGATTCCAACCAAATGTCAAGCGTTTTTATAAGTCATTGATTCCAAAGTGTTTTTTGAGCTTCTCCTCTAGTAGAACCTCCAAGGTATAACTCGTAAGATCGTTAAAAATCTTCAATATTTCCTGTCTCAATATTTCCTGTCTTACCAACCAAGCGCACTCTTTTACAATCAATTGGCCATACATCTGTTTATCAAATACTGGGTTAAAATCAGTATCATAGTAACACAGTATCGCCAACTCGTCTAGTCTATTCATAGCATCCTCTGCAACTTTATTAGCAATCCTTGTTTTCTTCATCATTTAAGTATTCCTCTACATGCTTATATGCTTCTTCTAAAGTATCAAAGAAACCACCACCAATCTCTTCTTTATTATAGAATTCAGTAACCATAATCTGACCATGATTAGTGGTACTGAATACCTCCACACCAACCTTTAAAATATCAATTCTAACTGATTTATTAGGATTCATAATATTACCTCTTATATAAGTAAGAACCAGCCCAATCGGCATTATCCTTGATATACTCTAAATCTTTGAATAGATTATATCGGACACCATTCTTTGCGGGTGCTTTGTAACTGGATGCCATTAACACATTACCCGTCTTTTTCTCTACGAAGGCATGAACTGAAGCACTACTACTCCATTCATCAGTTTCCTTGTATTTTTGCTTCATAATAATCTTAAAATACTTATTACCAGAGTCAATCAAGTAATATTGAGTAAAAAAAGAATTAGAAGCGGTTTTCTCATAAATTCCATGTAAAATATCGCAATACTCACATACCAACTGTTCAACTGTTTTCATCTTAGGCCCTCGTCAATTGAATATCAAATTTAAACTGGTTCATTTTCTCATCGTATAGAGTAACCGTCTTACCAATACCACGGTCTTTACCCATACAATCCAAAGCAAAGAACATAGCAGTATTCTGTAAACTAAAATCCGATACAGTGCGCCTCTTAATTGCAGTGGTACTAGTATAAAAACAAACATTATTTACAATTGCTCTAATTTTCATAACAACTCCTAATCAACTATTCAGACTACATTATAACAGAACTGTACCCAATGTCAAGCGTTTCACTGTGGTGGGCCTACTAAGAATTGAACTTAGACTCGTTCGATTATGAGTCGAATGCTTTACCATTAAGCTATAGGCCCAAAAATAATCATTGTAAAGTGCTATGTGCCGATTTGTCAACAAAGGTGCTTCCTCTGACAAGCGAATAGCGGTTATATCAGGACCTGTTCCTCGCACAGTTAGGCCCGCATAGTGGCTGATCAATTCCACGATACCCTATAGCACTTTACAATAACTACTCTAAGAGTATTATAAGGGTGAACACTATCCGTTGACTCTTCTTAACAACCTAGGCTAACGCCACATGGTTTTTCTAAAGATTTTACTCTTCCCGGTCAGAAACAGGACTGGCAACAGCATTCACTCTTATAATACTCTCAAATTTTTAAAGAACAATCAATCAATTCAGACTACATTATAACACAACTATACCAAATGTCAAGCATTAATTATTATTTTCCAATTCAGATACCAGACACAAAACCTTATCCATATTAACATATTCCACCTTGGATTGCCAGTCCAACCTAACTTCATACTGAATAACTGCATCAGCACCGAACTTAACACGACTATCCAACACGGTACCCCAGCACTCAGCACCCTCAGAGGTTATAATAACAACATGGGCACCTTCTTCGTATCTTTCAATAATCATAACAACTCCTAATCAATCAATTCAGACTACATTATACCATAATGGTACCGAATGTCAAGCGTTTTGTAAGTCATTGATTCTAATGCAATATTATCTGGTCAATATTCCTTAGATAATCCTCATAAGCGTCCAGAACTAGTAAAACACTCATTAATTCATTCTCGGGTAACTTCTTCAACTCGGTCCGAACTACCTCAGGTTCTGCAGTAATTAACATATTATAATCAATCACTTATGCCGCCTTTCTAACAACTTTTAAAGATACTTTTTTGCGACCATTTAATACTCCTTTCAACTCTTGGTGAGTCATTTGGCCTTGTAATGAATGGCAATCTTTACAGAGAACTACGCCATCCTCAACTAGTCCACCCTCAGAATATGGAGTATCGTGTGCCCATTCTGTATTTTCCAATTTTACGGATTTCTCACAAGCCCAGCATTTACAGTCTTGATGATTAAAAACTTGACGGCGTTGAGTTAAACTATAACTTCGTTTGGATTGAAGGAGAGTAACACCCAATTTAGACAGATTACCTTTCTTTTTCATATACTGCAATATAATCTTACCAACTTCCTCTTGAACATCTGGTTCTGAATACGCACCATCATTAACACGGACAAAATGCTTAATAGAATGTATTTCATTTTTAAATGATATCGGCACATTATCAAGAGTCTTATCTACAGTACCAGTCAAAGCGGAACGAACTTGATCGAATGGTTTTACAAATTTCTCCATATCAATCTTAAATGCTTTATTTTGTGCATACAGATGAAACCACACACATTGGAATGCGCCAAAATCACTATCCCGCAACTTTTTTCCATAAACTTTACCAAAATTCATAAAATCATCAAAAAATCGTGCCATATCTGACCGATGCTTCTTAGTGATTACAACACTATCTTCCTTTTCAATCATTCGGATAGTCTTTTTCTCACCCGCATCCACATGACCGCCACTTAATATCTTATGAAGGATTACCCAAACCCAGGTATGCCAGATGGCTCGTTCATTAATTGAACTGAAATAAACAGACTCTGGTTGTCCTTGGTCACTGGTACGGATTTCAAAGATTGGATGACACTTATTAAAATTATACTCTGGATAAGATTTTGTTATTTTCCGCACCTCTTCACAAAGAACAGAGGAATCATTATTCATAATCAACTCATAACCATTGGCAGAAGTCGTTTGATTTACAATCTTAAAAGCATCAATTGCCGCTAATGAGGTACAGGTTATATAATCTAATGTAACTTGAAAATTATCAAAATGTTTTCTTTCTGCATCCGTAAATTCACGATAATACTTCTCTACGCCACACACGGTAACTGTAAACTTATTATCTCTAAAATTATTAATTGCACGGCATCGGTGTCCACCATCAATAACTAGTGAATCATATCCCACATACATTTTCTTAACTTTTTCTTCGGTTGTTTTTGTGATATCCCGAAGCGTCAAAGAACCAATACCAAGACCTATCATAATAGCACTAATAATGCCTCGATCCTTTTTACTACCTATTATAGTGAATAGAGGAGGGCGCTGGCCAACAGGATCAGGATTCAATTCCTTTTTATTAATCATATCCGAGAGCTCTTTTACTGTCTTAATAACTCTCCAACATCCATAAGTAGGGCTAAAACTCATAATTATCTCCATTATTTTCTATATGAATTACCATATCGGTCTAAAACTACTTGTAACTGAGGTTCTACGGTAAACCATCTTTTTACATTGAGAATCCCTGGTAAATTAGGCAACTCATATAGTGCTTTCTTTGGCATCCACACAAATCGCTTGGTGGATAACACTCTGAACTTAACTGCAGTCAACCGGTCCTCGACAACTTCGCAAGGAAGCGCTTGGTTGAAAGCCACATGAGAAAACCACAAGGATTTAGTATCACCAATGTTCATATTAAGCAAATTCTTTAGTGTAAATATATGCTAAATCAGCACATCCAATGGAAAACAGAAAGTCCTTAAACAAGTATCCCATCTCCATCGCTTTTACAAGAGAATCACCGTTATAAATCGCAATTTCACCCATATATCCTTGGTCCATAATGAAATCTGCATAGGCATCACTGTATTGCAACTCATAAATTTTATCTTCTAGACTCATAATAATTCCTTTTTCTCAATTCAGACTCTATTATACCACAACTATACCGAAAGTCAAGCGTTTTATATCATAGTAACAGTAATTACAGCATCCTCGGCGCCAAATTGCTGAATAACCTCTTGCATAATCTCATAAACTTGAATCCAGTCGTTGGCAATCAAAGTCTCATCAGGGCATTTTACTAGGTACATAGGGATTCCTTCGTATCAATCAATTCAGACTCTATTATACCAGGTCGGTACCGAATGTCAAGCATTATTTCCGTTATTATCTAGAGGATTTCTATGATCCCGCCCTGTCCACCCTGTTATTATACCATAAACGGCACTGGATGTCAAGCATTTTCTGAGGATCCTTTGATAGGATCCCTAAGTCATTGATTGGATTGACCTTTTCTGAGGATTCTTGACGGTCCATCTCTCAGATTACGTAAACGTGAGGTGTTTTGGATTATATTCCTGGTGTTTATTTATATGTCGGTTAGTGACCACTTACTTCGAAAATTACGAATGACCGGTTGCAGGACACTTATACACATATTATACATGAATTATACATTACCGAATGAACTCAAAATTTAGTCCTATTGACCTTCTACGGAATGTAGGATTTAGATTGATTTCAACTGTATGCATCATATACGCAGGAAATACTACGAACTTATCTGGCTCTGGTGATATCCTATACATTCTTTTACCACCAGATTCTAATCTTTTATCTGAGGTTGTTATATTCAAATTATTATATTCTTTTGTTTCAGGCCAAGTGGTGCCTCCTCTTGGATCTAAAAGAATTAAGTCACCACATAGAGGTGCTGAATTGATATAGTATATACCATTGACTACACATGACATATGATTATGTGTGCCCATTCCTTCTAGAAAGTTATTAGAGGTTACCCAGCATGCTTTTATATTGACTGAACTAAATTCATAGTATGGTTTAAAGTATTCGGTAACACATTCAAAGATCATTTTTTTAAATGTTATTAGAACCGTATCATCTGTATGAAAATTTCTAACTCTTTTTTGTGGATCTAAAGTATCAATAAATGATTGAACTTCATCCAAAACTCCTAGATTATGAAAGACCATAATAGGTGTTGGGAATATATCAAATCTCTGTGAATTCACTATAATTAACTCCTTGGCATAAAATTATATATATTGTCATGATTATACTATTAATATTGATATTGATCGGCAGTAACACATATGCACAAACACTAGTCACTAGATCAAGTCCGGGTGGTACTGTTGATACTATCTCTAGAGAATTGATTAAAAATACTCCTATTGTTATAGAAAATAGACCTGGTGCTGATGGTGATATTGCTTTAGAAAATGTAATTAATTCTAAAGGAAATACATATTACATCGGTCAACTCAATGCATATCTAAAGTATTATATGAATATTGATGATGGTAATAAGAGTATTAATGTCCAAAAAGAATTTGATTATGTTGCCCATGTTGGAAATGTATTAAGTGTGATAATTATCCATCCAAATGTTCCAGTTAAAACTATTAACCAATTAATTCAAATTGCAAATACTAATCCAAATACTATAAATTTTGGCACTACAGGCAAAGGAAGTACCTCAGATATTGTCTATAGATTACTAGGTAATAAATTCTATAACATACCATATAAATCTTCTATAGGTTCACATATTGATCTTATCAGTGGTCAAATAGATGTTACATCATCAACTGTATTATTATCAAGACCACTACATAAAATAGGTAAAATTAGAATAATACTCAAATTATTTGATGAACCTCTTGATGATATTAAAGGATCAAAGAATTTAATTGTCCATACCAATGTAATGATACTAAGTAAAAAAGGTAGGATTGATAATAAATTTAAAGATAATATCGTTAGTATAATAGAATCTGATAAATTTAAATTAAAAATGCAAGAGAATGGAATATCAGTAAAATCATTGAATAATATTGAATATGATATGCTCCTGACTAATCAAATAAATCAGTGGAAATCTCTACGGTTGATTAGATAATACAGACCGCACTTGGTCTATAGTTGGAGATATTGATTCAGGTACCATTTGGCCATCACTATCTGCCCAACATATTTTCCAAGTAACATTGTTGGAATAATATCTCACAACATTAGATGATTTTAATTCAATATCCTGACCAATAAAATCAGAAAATACTTTTCTTGATTTTGTATAATGATTGGCTATTGACCAAGATTGAAAATCTGGTGTATCAAAGAAAGATTCAGTATTAACAAAATTGCCAGTTATACCTATAAACCGATATCTTATAGAATACCATTTCATTACAAAAGATATCCACCAATAAAAATCATACTTAGTTTTTATCTCTATTGGTGATCTACTCATTAAACCCTGTAGATATTCTTCTATATTTCTAAATGCAACCTTTTTATCAGAATAATATTTTGCCATGGCACTACTCTTAAATCTATTTTTATACCAAATGCCCATATTCATTGCATTAAAAACTATTACCGATAAATTAAAAGGAATAACATTTTTACCCATATCAATACCTGGAAAATTGGATAACCAATAATTGTTTGATACATTATAAAGATATTTTCCACCACTTCCGGTAATAACTTTAGTTTTTAATATATTACCATTCATTAACTCACTTAAAGGTACAATATCATGAGACAGATGTTTTATTCTCTCATATACTTCGGGTAAAGTCTGTATATCATTATCTGTTATTATAACATGAGGTCTTGCACCAACATCCTCTAATGCTTTAACAACAACTAATGATGATAGACCGGATACCAATACATCTTGATAACCTTGGTTCTTTAAGTCTGTTGCCCTCTCATATACGATATCAGAGAAACTCTTTGTTGTTAAATAACTAGGTATAGGACATGGTGTTAGATTGAAAATACTTGGCACTGTTCTATCAATACCCATACCTGTGTTGCCTAAAAATCCTATTTGATATGCGGTTAGTGTGTCTGTGTAATCAATACCCAATTCATCTAACCGATCAAATGTAGATGGATTCTTATATATTAATAAATTACTCACTTCAGTAACTTTTCAATAGTATCTTTTGGTATTGTTTCAGAACTTTTAAATACATTACCAACATCATCAATTAATCTAAAATACTGAGGAGGATTAGACGCACCACCAGATGCGGATGTTGATGCCAATGGCTCTTTATTCAAATAATAATCTTCATCATTGGTATAATCATAAATTATTTTCTTAATTGGTCCTTTTATTTCTTGTGTCTTTAATACACCATTATATGTAAGAGCATAATTGATAAAATCTTCAGTATCGTAAAATCCTTTTATTGTATCAAATATATTTGGATTTTCTCCTCTTGTTACACATACGTTATATGCTTTACCCCAGCGTGAAAGCCAAATAAACCACTGCAGATCCAATAAATTATTAATTTCAACAGGACATTTATTCTTATACTGATTAAGTTGATCAATAACAGCATCTTTATTAAAAAATAAACTTAATGCATTAATTTCACCACGATCAATTGTAATTTTATCTTTAATTGTATTGAAAGACATAGTACCATCATCATCAAGCATTGAATAGATTTTAATTCTTTTTCTCCATGTATCACTTGTATGCCGAGGAAATGGACTACCATGTATACCCAATAAATTATATCTATCAGTATTTGCCATAAAAATAGAATAAACGTCACATATATCTTTTACTAATATATTCTTATCTTTAAGGTGTGTTTCATAGAACAATGGATATTCTTTTGTGATTGATGCTCGTGTAGTTATAATTTGTATTTTTTCATGCCACTTAGAATCTGCCTTCATAAAACTAATTAACATTCCAGTAGAGTCAATACCACCAGACCAAAATATTCTAAGTGGCGTTTTGGTTTCTAATAATTCATTAGCTCTTTTATCGCATAATTCTTCAAAAACTTTATTGCAATCACCTGTCATTTCATTGACATTAAGGGATAACGTGGGTAAATAATTTTGTATAGGTAAATTTACAGAACCTGTTCTATCCAATGTATTATGACAGGAAAATATTCTATTAATATATTCATTTGATGCTAAATTAATGTTATCATCTTTATTTTTTAATATAGGTAATAATTGATGTAATAAATCATCATTAAAAATTTTAATTTTGTTCATTTGGTGTAACACTCCCTTAGTAATTGTTCACATTTAGATTCATCCATATTAATTAAATGTCCGTTGGTTGTAACTAACCGCATACCTCTGATTAAATGCTTAACTGGTTCAACTGATCTACCCATTGACTCATGTTGTAACTTGTTCACTCTATACTCATTATCACCAGTGAATTCATAGATAAAATCTTTTGCTGGTTGTTTATATGTGTTCCATGTATCACCCAACTTAACATCTAAATTGGACATTGCCCATCGTTGGTAATATAAACTATTAAAGAAACTTATCTTGTTATCAAATATAGTTATATCATTGACTGCTGCTATGGCACGACTCTTAACATGATCCCATTTGTGTGTGAAGGTTAACATCCAATATAAATCTGCAACTGTTTTAATAGGCACAGGAAACTTCTCTATCTGTTGTTCAATATAATCTATTGTAATATACAACCGTTTATGTTTTTCGGTATGCAAATAGAATTCATTATGATTATATAACTTAGAGTAGTGTTGTTTCCTCATCTCACCCATATCTCTCATAATGTTACACCCCCATATCTGATCACCACATGTACCATCAATAGGTAACACATCAAGATCAAATAGCTTCTTATCAAAGAATTCTAGATTCTTTAACATGACCACATCGGCATTCTTTAAGTAAGTATCATAGAATAGTGGATACTCTTCTTTGATGGCATACTCTGAGGTATAGATTCTAACTCTATTCAACCAATCACTATTTGTCATCATTAGAGCAACCAATGCAACTGTTGAATCAATACCACCTGACCAGAATACGCAAACTTTTCTATTACCTGCAACTGACCATATATCTTCTGCAGTCTTTAATGATGTTTCAGTGAATGTATCTGAAGTATTAAACTCTGTAGGTATAGGTGTGCCATCAAAATTAAATACAAACTCATGGTTTCTATTAATTGGTCCTGATATGTTTAATAGATTACCAACACAGAACAATGCCATTAAATCAAAGACTCTTTCTTTTTGTGTGAGGTAATAGTCTTTGATTGCTATTTGTATTATTTGTTCTCTGACTACATCATCAATATAATATTTTATCTTATGCATTACTTCTTCATTATTGCTTTAGACCATTGTTTATCATCAATAACCAAAAACTCATGGAATTCTTTTGGTCCGTATGCCCATATGGTCACATTCTCTTGTTTAACTTTATCTTTCACATCCTGTTTATCTAATGCCGATAATACTGCACTGGTTACTTCATCGGCAATTTTTCTATCATAATTCTTTGGTGCAACAATACCAAACCAACCAGGATAATTGAATGATTGTTTAGTCATCTCTTGAACTGTAGGTATAGTATTCATTAAAATATCACGATGGGTTGTTGTAATAGCAACTGCTCGCAACTTACCAGAATCAATATGTGCTTTTGTTCCTTGAATACCACTGACTAATAGAGGTGTTGAACCAGACATTACAGTCAGCAGTCCATCACTAGTGCCTCTATGTGGAATAGCCTCAACTTTAAAATTGAATTTGATACCTAACTGTTCAATGATTAGATTATTGGCACCTGCAGTACCAGCAGAGGCAATATTAATAATACCATATTTCTTTGATAGAGTGGGCAACTCTAATAGATTCTTCATTACAAAATTAGGATGTGCAGATATCAAATAAGGATATGCACCAACACCAACAACTGCTTTGAATTCTTCTAGAGGTATGTAACTCAGGTTGTTTAGATATGCGGTGATCAATAAACTATTTGGTGTGAACAACAATACATTATCTCTGATTGCTTTTTGACGACCAACATCACCACCTGCGCCGCCAACATTTTCAATAATAATAGTTTTATTTAAAGTCTTTGATGCTTCTTTGGCTAGAATTCTAGCAACTAAATCTGTACCACCACCGGGTGGAAATGGTACAATCATTTTTATATCTGCGGCACTAACATTTAATGATAAAATCATGCCAATTAAAATACTAAACCAATTCATAATACTTCCTTTCAATTCAATAATGTGTTTAGAACTACAACCTGTTCATTTACCTCTTCTGTTGTTGTTGCTGATTGTATATTGTTTGCAACATTTAATATATTTTGTTTTAGTGTTACATTATCTATAAGAGTAACAATGTTTTGAATGACCAAATGATTATTACCTATTGTATCAAGTGCATCAATAAAATGTTCCGTAATTAATTGTTCTTTTATAACAACTATTTTGGATTGATCAAATGACCATTTATTCTTTTCAATATCAAATACAACATCGTTGATTTCTGGCTTTTCTCTAGTAACAATACTATATTCTGTAGTTGAACCTTTCTCAATTGGTTTACCATCCTCATCAATATAGTATGCACGAATCCATGTTTCTAATTCATCGGACCAAATAGAATCATATGGTAAATCAACATGATAAGGTACATACTTATGGATTCTTACATCATTATCTTCAACTACACCTAAGTATTCACCCTTTGAATTTATAGCATAACTCATTCTATTTTACCTATCAATTCGTTTTTGAGATTGTTAATGGTTTCAATTTCAGTAACATTGGTACTATCATTGATTACTGTAATACCAGTGGTTAATACTTGAACTTTAAAATCACTATTCACTGTAGTTAGAATTTTATTAATCTCACTGTAGTTATTAATCTTTTTAGAAACATCAACAATTAGATTCTTTAAAGCAGTTTGTTTATAATCTTCAAATACATTAAATGTTGATGTTGAACCATCTTCATATACTATTGATACACCATCTTCTTCAAAGGTTACTTTCTCACCATCATAGATAAATGTACCAATATTATATGTATTGGCATTTTTATACATGTTGTATATAACTTTTGCTTCGTTTTGTATTTTAGCCATTTGTTATTACCATGTTAATGTAAACCAACCAAGATATCCATTTGCTTCTGTGTTGTTACCTGTTGCGTTATTGAAACCACTCCACCAATTTGATACAGTAACATTATTACCTGCATCACCAGTATTCCAAGCACTAGGATATGTTCTCAATTCAACTGAATTTGTTGATATCTTAGTAATTCGATAGGTGTAAGCGACATTTCCTTGAGCATAAAAACCACCTTCACCACCACTAGAAGCACCAACATCAGTGTTAGTACTAACACCCAATGCAACAACATCTATACTTTGCCACCAATGGAATCTTGTATATGTATTAGTTGTATCATACCTATATTTTTGTCCATCAGCATTACCATTGTATCCTGCCGTGTTATCTGCTCCTCTTGCACGATATTGTAACCATACAGCACGAAGATCCGAACTTGGAGCTTGTTGATTTATTTCTGGTCTACCACCCATTGCGGCAACTGTAAGCCAAACACTACCATCTACCCGATCTAATGAATATGCACTAGCAGCAAAATACTGTCCAACAGAAATAAGAGACTGAGAAATTCCAGATGGTTTTGATGTGCCATAAAAATTACTAAATGCAATTGCGCCTGATCCAGGTATATTGGTATTTGATGAATCATTAGCCACATATGAACCACCTCTATAGTATTCACTCATACTAACAGGATTGGTTCCACCAAATTCCGTTTGTATTTCAGTTAATGCTAATGCACCAGAACTTTGAATAGTCATTTAATGCCTTTACCAATTAATTTTTTCTTCTTCATCATCGTCTAATGATGGTATATTTATCGCAAAATCTTCAGGCTTTAACATATACTCGCCTGCTCTTCTGCGATTAAGGTTTTCTATAGCATATTTATTCATCCTGGAAGTGGCAATTCCTTCAGGTGTTCTATAGTATTCAGTCAATTTAAGACTGCGTTTTAGTTTGCCCTCTTGACTGTGTTTTCGAGCATTACCACAACTTTGACTACAATATGGTCCTCGTTTGTTGTGTTCTTTGCCACATCTTGGGCACTCTTTCATGCCAATAAATTATTGATATAATAAACTGCTTCAGCCTCGCTAGTGAAATATCGTATTAGAACTTCATCACTAGCAATAGACTGAAACAGTATCAATACATTATCACCACATATTGAGAACTTAATGATCCATCCATTCCTAATAACAGGAATAAAACTTTTTGTATTACTTCTTATTGCCTGAAAAGGCGTAATTTCCTTGGATGATTTGTTTTGCATTTTCTGTACCAGTTTCCATAAATTTTACCATACTATCTAAGTATGTATTCTTTTCAGAACCTGTGAATTTACTAAATGCATCTACATATGATTTAACTGCACCAACCTGAACATCAATCAAATCTACTGCCAACTCTTGTGTTTTCTTTGTATCAAACATGATTCTTTTTCCTTAATGAACGTGCTTCAATTAATGTTTCTACCATAATTTTAATGAAATTTTTAATCTTTTCTAACATTTTTGTCCTCTTTAGTAAAGGCCTCACAATGAAGCCTCTACTATTATATATCAAAAAATGACACAATGCAACAATAATTTAAGATGATATATTTACAACCTTCGCATTAGATATTTTCACTTGGGCATCTTCTTGTTGTATCCGTGCTAAGATATAATCTTTTACCAATGATGACCTAACTATATCTTCAACGGTAAATTCAATCCGTGTAAATGCTGCCATATGCATAGCAATATCAAAGAACTTTAATATGCCACTCATATCATTCTTACGTTTGGTTAAATCTGTTTGCCTATAATCACCGCACCATATAATTTTAGACCTATAACCTACCCGTGTCATAACAGTATCAATCTCTTCAAAATTTAAATTCTGCATCTCATCCACAATAATGATTGCATCATCAAAAGACATCCCACGGATAAATGAGGTTGATATGAACTGAACATAACCTTGTTCTTCTAATCGGTCCCATGCATCTTTCCGATCAAATAAGGTATGACAGATTTGTTTGTATGGTTGCTGGTAAATATCCATCTTTTCATCTACATCACCAGGCAAGTGTCCCATCTCTCTTGACTGAACTGCAGACCTAACTACAATGATTTTCTTGAATGGATTTGATTTGTCTAAAACTTCTTCTAGTGCTTTGTATAATGCACAGAATGTTTTACCTGTACCTGCAACACCGTGTAATGCTATAAAATAATCACCGTGTCTATATGCTTCAAAGAATGACTTTTGGTTCTCTGTTAATGGTTGAAATGTTTTTAGGTCATCAATTCTGATTTTAAGTGTTTGATGAGTCTTGGTTGTTTGTCTTTCAACGACATTATTTGCAGATTGTTTTCTGGACATATTATTCCCTTTAAATGGGCTCTGTGTATTTTACACGATACCCAACTGTTATAGTATTCTTCAGATAACAAAGCATTTCTTGTAAATATTTCATATGTTTCCCAATAAGAACAAGGTGCTCTTGTTTTGCATAAATGTAATATTGTGCGTTTGAAATTCTCCTTTCCGTATTGTTGAACATCTTTCTTTACTTCATCAGAGGAAGACCAATAGGTCAACCAATCAGATTGTTTTCTGATTTTCTTTTTCTTACCTTTGATTTGTTGTGTACCAGATTTGGTAAAGAACTTACGACCGATATACTTTTTACCAGTCGTAAGATTCTCTATGAGATAAACGAAACCGTAATAGGTTTCTACATCTTCTTGTGTGAATTCAATATTATTATAAAACCATGTCATAATAATATATAGTCAATTAGATATCTTCGTTTTGATATTCTTTATTTACTATCAGATATTCAGCACAGAACGGACAATATGTGGGACTATCTTCACAATCATCCTCATCGTAAATTATTTTATACTTTGAGTCACAATTGTCACAGTGATGTTTTAAAATCATTTTCTATTCCTTATGATGCTTTCCCCCATACATCTCCCCATGAACCTCCTAATGCACCCTTTGCGTAATCTGTAGCACGATTCTCAAAAAAGTTTGTATGAACTGGTGCATTGATCATCTCTTCAACCCATGGTAAGGGATTGCGTTTAACTTTATAAATGCCTTTAAGACCCAATGATATCAGTCTACGATCAGCAATATATCTTATATATGTTTTAACATCTTTGGGTGTTAAACCTTCAATTGCACCTAGATTGAAACACAAATCGATGAACTTATCTTCCAACTCAACCATTCTCTCTGCAATACTATAGATTCTTTCTTTCAAATCATCATTCCATATCTCTTTGTTCTCTTCAATAAAGGTTCTAAACAACTTAATCATAGACTCAGCGTGCATTGTTTCATCTACAATAGACCATGTAATAATCTGTCCCATACCCCTCATCTTACCATGTCGAGGAAAGTTTAATAACATAATGAATGAACTAAACAACTGCATACCTTCAGTAAATGCACTGAATACAGCGATATGCGTAGCAGTATTATCTATTGTAGAATTCTGTCCTGATATATCTGTTACATAATCATGTTTCTCTACCATCTCTTTGTATTTCATGAATTCATTATAGGTAGACTCTGGCATACCTAATGTTTCAATAAGATGACTATATGCTGCAATGTGTAATGCTTCTCTTGCTGCAAATCCCATCAACATCATACGAACTTCTGGTTGAGGAAAATGGGGTAGATAGTTATTAACATAACCACCTGCAACATCAATATCACCTTGAGTAAAGAATCTAAAAATGTTTGTAAGAAATTTCTTTTCTTCGTCTGTTAGTTTCTTTTTCCAATCTTTAACATCTTCTAGCATTGGTACTTCACTATGAATCCAATGAGATTGTTCATGTTTCAACCATGCATCATAGGCCCATGGATAGTTAAACGGTTTGAATGATACTCTCGTGTCTGTCAGTTTTGATTTTGTTTTTGCGGCGTTCATATTTCTTTGCTCCAATAATTGTTACATTGCTTTCTGTTTCTATCCATACTCTTGCACCACAAGATAATGGTTTATCTGGACTATACACTATTTTTGAAGGACCGTCAATAGATACTTCATGACCATAAGTGTTTGTCTTTCCTTGTTTAACTGTAAGAACTGGTTCATTTTCTTTGTGTATTCTGTTACTCTTTATTATGTGTTGATTAACATGAATAATAGTTTTCATTTTTTATCCTTCGCAAGCTAGACACTCGTTACCCTGAGCAATGGCAGTCATGTCTAATTCTTTAATTATGTTTCGTTCAATTCGTTTTGATATCTTATCTGCTTTACCAATCTTTTCACTACGGCAATAGTATAGTGTTTTCAGTCCACGTTTCCATGCTAAGAAGTGACAAGCATGTATGTATTTGATATTTGCATCTGGTCTAAAGAATAGATTTAATGATTGTGATTGGTCAATATACAATTGTCTATCTGCAGCATGTTCAATTACCCACCGTTGATCTATCTCCATTGATGTTTTGAATATATCTTTTTGATATGCATCTAAAATATCTAAATGTTGAACTGAACCATCATTAGCAATAATACTAGACCAGATATCATTATAATCATTTTGATTAACTAAACCAGAATCATCTGCTAATTTAGTTTGAATGAATCTATCTAACCATTTGTTCTTTGCTAATGACGATCCAGATAATGTATCCTGACGATAAGCATTAGCACGATAAGGCTCAATAGAAGGACTAGTGTTTCCCATAATGATAGAACTGGAAGCATTTGGTGCAATAGCCATAAGATGGGAGAAACGCAAACCACTGCCAACAGCATCTGGAGCTTCTCCTCTAAGTTGCCCCAACTCTTTATTGGCTTCATCTAGTTTACTCCTTATATTTTTAAACATTCTAATGTTAGCTGATTTAGCAGAGGCACTTTCAAATGCAATTAGGTTCTTTTGTAGATACGCATGAAAACCGAGAGCGCCAACACCAATAGACCGTTCACGCATAGCAGAATATCGTGCCCTTGATATGCTGTCAGGAGCATTATCAATGAAATACTGAAGAACATTATCGAGCATCTCTGCGGTGTCTCTAAGAAATAATTTATCATCTTTCCAATCATCATAATACTCCAAGTTAAGTGAAGATAAACAACATACTGCTGTTCTATCTTTATTAGTCGGTAGAATAATCTCACTACACAAATTGCTTTGTTGAATCTTTAATCCTAATTTCTTTTGAAACTCTGGCATCTTAGCATTACTTGTATCAATATAATGAACATATGGTTCACCAGTCAACATTCTATTCTCTAATAGTTTTTGCCATAACTCTCTTGCAGATACAACTTCACGAACAACACCTGAATTAGGATCTTTTAATTCCCATGAATCATCTGCTTGTGTATCATACATTGACTTCTCAACTAATCGCATGAAGTCATCTGTTACATTAACACCATGATGGAGATTCAATGCACGAAGATTTTGATCACCAGTAGGTTTTCTCATATCAAGAAACAATAAAATATCTGGATGTGATATATCTAAGTATGCTGCATAACTACCTCTACGTGTTCTGCCTTGACGATATGCTAAACAACTTGCATCATATGTTTTTAGATGTGGCATGATGCCTACTGATTTATCATCTGAACTACGAATACCTAGACCAATACCTACACCACCACCTAACATTGATAACCAGTTAACCTCCGATAAGCAATCGACCAGACCTTCAGCACTATCATGCAGATAAGGTAGAAAACAAGAAATAGGCAACCCACGCCTACTCCTCCCAAAAGAAAGAATAGGAGTAGAATATGACAACCAATGCTTACTGGAATAATCATAAAGACGTTGACCATGAGCTGAATCAGTTGCGAACATTTTTGATACATAAGCAAATCTCTCTTGTGGTAAAACTTCATCATCTTTCATGTAACTTTCTTTTAGTCTTTTCAAACCTAACTCATCAAACAAACTATCTCTACTGTAATCTATTACTATCTCCGACATTTCATACTCCATTTTTATTGTTCTATAAATTCTTTTATCATAGGAAAAATTGGTTCAATTATATTTGCACATTCTATTGCAATCTCTCTGTGTTCTTTTTGTGTACCGTTGCCACTTCGTAATTGTATATAATGTATCCAACTTCTCACTGTGCCATTCATGTATAACTTAGACATGGTCATACCTTCTGGCATTACTGCTCTTGCTTGTTCTTTCGCAATACCATTATCTATTGCCCATTGATAAGCATTCATTGCATGATTAGATACTACTACTTGTTGCATACGCCATTGATTCTCTAATTCTTCATTATCAGTTTCAATACTATTTTGACGATTCTTTGTATCTTGGAGTCTTGCTTCTTTGTATTCAACACCTAATATTGTTGCATTAGCATATCGTTGACTAAACTCTTGAAAACTAAAACTACGGTGTCTTAAAATCTGTCGTGCAATATCTCTTGTTGTTGATATCTCTAAACAAATATTGACAACCTCAAATGGTGACCAATGATTGTTTTTAATCAAATATTGAATTAACTTTTGAGAATTCAACATATTGTTTTGATTATCAGGATTGGATACTCTTGCACAGTGCGCCACTTGTGTTTCTATATCACCGTCTAATTCATGAAACTTACTATAACTGATTAACTTTACTTGCATAATCTATACTTTCTTCCAAAATGTAAATTTAGTCTGTGCCCTGAGTCCCTCAAATGTATTACTACTTATAATATCCTGTAACTCACTTTGTGACATTCCATTCATAATCATCTCATTAATATCCTTACCTTTGATTGTATCTGGCCAAATTACTACATTATGACCTAACTTGATTGCATTTTGCATTAACTTCATCACTTCTTTATTACGTGGTTCATTATCATAAATCAAAATTATTTTTTTTGCATCAACATTTTTTGATGTCAATGCAAGATTGGAATCACCTGATGCTAGGCAGTTATTTAGAAACAAAGAATCAATCGGACCTTCCACAATATATACTGGTTCGTCTAGATTAACTCTATCCATACCATACACTAGTTTTTCTTTACTCTCATTTGTTCGTAGAGTAACATACCTTAACTTCTCACTGGCATTTTCTAATGCACGACCAGATATTGCAATTAAACTGTTGTTTTTATCATAGAAGGGTATGACTAGTCGTTTATCTGCGGTTATCTCTTTTCCATGCGATGGATATATTTCATCACAGAACTTCTTGTAATTATCAGTATAATACAACATACCAAGAATATCTTTAGTCATCTTACGTGATTCACAATACTTAATACAGAAATGTTCTTTTGATAGTTTATCACATCTTTCTGCATTTTCATATTGCACATCGGTCTTTAATTTACCAAATGTAAATGATGGTATATCTACTGCAATCTTAATCTTTTTATCTTTGAATACTTCACCAGATTTGTATCGTTCCATTAAATATTCTTTGAATAGACTACCATCTAATGTTTTAATAAGATTGCCAATACTCATACTCTGTCCACAATTGTGACAGCGATAGAATAGATTGTTTACTTTACGGTAGATATAACCCCGCATCTTGTTGGGATTCTTTTTAGAATCACCACACAAAGGACAACGGCAAGAAAATAGGTAATCTTGCTTGCGTTGAAACTTTTCAAACCGTGGAGTTAATAGGAGAGTATACTTAAGATCAATTGACAATGACATGATTCACCATAATAAAGAAACATTATAACACAAACTACTCAATACAACAAGGTTAAATTAGATGATTACCTAAAATAACTTATCTAGTTTAATGTGCGCCAATATATACCCAATAACAACTGCACCACCAAATATCATGAACCGCCACTTCTCAAGGATAGAAATTCTATCTGAGACAGAATCAAACTTTTCCATTAAACACCGGTGTTGTTCTTTTTGTTCTGCTCTAATCTCTTTTAATTCATCAACAACGAATTGAACTTTATTTTCCAAGACGGCTATCCTTGATTGAGTGTCTATCATTTCCATTTTATTTCTTAGATGCCTTCTCTGGTACTTTGGTGCCTTCTAACTTTTTATGCACTTTGATTTTCTTGCAGTCTTGTGCAGTCTTACCAGTTTTCTTATCTACAACGGGTTTACCATCTTTACCTACACGGTCATGGCATACTTCTTTTACTTCTGCAGCATTAACATTATACACGAATAACATCAAAAGTGTGGCAATTATGTTTTTCATGATAGTCCTTATAGTGGTGGTTCTGCGGCAGGCGCAGGTGCAAGTTTACCTGTTGATGAATATGATACTGGTGCTGATGTTGGAACAACTGCAGGTGCGGGTGTATATGTTGGAACTGGTGTTGGAGTAGGTGTTACAACTGGTGTAACTGGCGGTGGATTTACTGCTGCACCAGCAACCTTCTCTTGTGTTCTACCATAAGCAGATACACCTAATACTGCACCCATTGCAACATGAAACAATCCACCACCTTGCAGTGTAATTGGTACCCATTGTCTAAATGCATCATTAGCTGCTTGAACTTCCCAGAACTGAACGATAGTAAACATTATTGGAAACAATGCAAAGTCACACAAACAACAAAACATATACATAAATGCCATCATGGGACGCCACTTCTTTTGCATCCAATCTTCTTCTTTTTTCTCTACGATATCAGCCATATTATTTTCCTTTAATTACTTACTAAAACTGTTCTATAACAATTACAATTTGCATCTAAAATTTGTTCGTAATGATAACCTATTGGTGCACCTGGTTGAATATATGTAACGGGTGGTGGATTATATATCATTGGAGGTTGATTATATATCACAGTTGGTCGTGACATAATATATCCTGCAGTAGCACCAAGTAACAATGGTGCTACCCATGAACTGCGATTTGGTTCTCTGTAGTATCCACCGTGATGACCGTGATGATGTTGTGCTAATACATTACTTGATACCAATAATGTAATAACTAACAATATCTTTTTCATGTTACCCTCCAAATACGTGAAGTGCATGATCGTAATGTTTTTGTCTATCTGCTAAACCTAATGTACCACCATTGATTCGTTTAGTCATTGTTAAGATATCACCCTTATCAGCAAAGGTATTTAAATTGTTTGTTTCCCAAAACCAACATGCAGATTGTGCAGCACCTTCAAATGTTCCAAGATACTCTGGCACATCATCAATTGACATTTCTAAACTATCTGCGAATGCCTGATAGTTATTCTTACCTGTTAATTGAATTAGTCCACGACCACAATACTTCCAACCATCACCAGATGCTTCATCACCATTACCCATACGACTACCATAGGCACGATTAGCAATCTTTGGTTGATTGTGTGCGTATTGTGCTGCGATTGATGGCATATCAGGTGGAAACAATCTTGGCCATACTCTTGATAGTGATGCAGCTGTGTAGTTTAAATTCTCTTTCAATGCTCTAAAGTTACCACTCTCGTGAGCACACTGAGCAATAAATGCTGCGGCACGTTTAGGTGTGTTAATCTCATAATCAGGTAATAGAATGTTTAATGCATCAAACCAATGGTCAACATATGGATTACCCTGAATACATTGTCCTAGTTTTTGTGCTGTAAAATCAAATGTAAATTCACTCATAAAATCTCCTAGGCAACTGCCCTTGCAATGTTAATAATATTTACCAGTATTTCTCTATACATAATGTTTTCATCTAGATATGCAGTTTGATCTTCTATTGATTGCATAACATTCATACTTTCAATTAACTCTTTAAATTCATCTGCAGAGATAGTACCTGCAGAGTATGCTTCTTTAATATCTGATGCTTGTTGTGCTAGTGCTTGTAAACTCATGATCGTGGCCTCTTAGCAATTACTTTCTGAATTTCTTCTGCGGATGATGCTATAGATTTTAATTTTAACTCACAATATGTTTTATTAATTTCTTTTGATGTGTTATATCGTTTCTGTAAATCTGTAGTAAGCACATGAAGTAAATCTACAGGTTTAAATGTTTGTTCGTTTCTTGGTAGATACTGACTGTAATTCTTTAATTCATGTGCCATATCGTTTAGATTTTCTGATATAACTTTGATTGTGGCACTATCATTACAGTATGGTTGTGCTAATTCTGCAGTTGATCTTACTTTATTGATTAAATTATATTCGCCTGGATCATATTGTGCAATCATGAATCTATCAATAGAAGAACATCCTGACAAGTATACTAAAGGCAAACCAGATACAAATAATAACACACATAATAGGTTTTTCATTTCAATTTTTCCTCATATATTTTCTTTTGTTCTTTATACCACTGTTGCCAACCTATTACTTGTTCTCTGGTTTGGTAGTAGGTTGCGTAGTTGTCTGTGACAGTTCGTAGGACATCACTAATTTTAACTTTGGAGGTTCCTTCAACAGTGCTTCCGGTACTTGGGGAAACGGTATTTTGACTGGCACTGTCGTGGAGCACGATTGCAGCATTAGACAACTCACACTTATTGTCATACTTAGTAACAATGGTTTCAATAACTTTAACATTTTCATTGGCATTCTCTCTTACTATTTTAACTCTATCAACATATTTAGTCTGAATAACAGTATTAACTTTTTCAGATTCTACTTTAACTTCTTCTACTTTTGTTTCTATCTCTGCAATTCTGGCACGATAATCTTTTGTGCCGTAATAATTACCTTCATAGAATACACCAAATAGAATAATTACTAATGCAAATGGTATTACTAATATCTTATATGGTCCTGCAAAATAACTACCAATGAATACTACAAAACCAAACAATACAATACCATGAATTGCCCATAGTAATGATTCAGTTGGTATTAGACTCATCAAAAACATTAGTTACCTTTACCATATCTCAGATACATCATTGCACCAGTTTGTTCATCTTCAAGAACAATACCTTCTTTCCAATTTCTATTTGCAAATTCAGCAATCTCTTTACTTATCTCTGCATCACCTAGATATGCTTCAAATCTCATACCTTTACGTTTTAACATTCGTGCCATTACAAAATTCTTTGTTGGAACTTTAAATACTTGTGAACCAGCAAACTTCTTTCTCTTTTCTATACCAGGTTCTGCAAATCTACCTGTACCTAGACCCGCAATCTGACCACCACCAACATTATTGGTGATTGCGCCTTCTCCATCTTCACCTAGATGTTTGAAGTATTGAACTTGACGTTCTCTTTTTTCTGCACCTTCTTTAGAAGGATAAGTACCTAGATTCTTACCTGTTTTCTTTGAAACAAGTCTATAACCACCATCTACTTTTACAATATGTTCTTTGAATGATATCATTTAATTTGCCTTAATACTTCTGCAATTTCCATATCAACAGGAATATCTGCAGAGATAATATTCTTGTCTCTAATACCTTTTACAACTGATGGCATATAATTCAAATATAACAAATACGTTTTCAATGCAGGGTAATCATCAAGAGTCATCTTATAAAATAGAATTCTCGTTGATGCTTCTACACCAAAAACATTATATATTACTACTAGATGATTAATAACTAATCGTTCTCTTAACTCACCATACTTGCGATACCGAAGCAATAGTCTCTTAATGTAATTAAACTTTTTCATGTCTTGAGTAAATTCACTCATAATGCAGTTAGGTTTGTCATAGGCCTTTGCTGCATACAATAATATATTGTTACTGTTTAACGAATCAAAAGTCATTAAGTTTCTTCGGTATCTTCCTCATCTGATAGTAATTCTTCTATACGTTCACTGTTACCCATCTCAGCATAGAATTCATAATAACCATCATCTGTTTTGCCATATATTACATATACAAGTCCTGCAACTTCTTCAGTTTCAATCTTCTTTGCACTTAATACAAATTCATCATCATCTGGATTTAACCCATAGATTACAGGCATATCCAGACGATGATTGTATAAAATGCTTCTGATTCTTTGTATGCCAGATTCTGGTGTTAAGATATTCTTATCCAGATTTTCAGACAAAGAATCATTTACTTCATCAAAATTATCCATTAAGTATCAGGGAAGATTGTATCTTCATCATCAGCAACACTATTACTCATAGAACCCATTGCAACTAAAGTTTCTACCTGAGCCCGACCAGCACGACCGCCTACGGTAACTGTAAATGCTGCATTACCTGATGGAGGAACTGCAGTAGGTGCAGATGTGAAAGAACCAGGATTAGTGATTGCAAAACTATTAACTGATCCATTGGCATTAACTATTACAGTTGCAACCGCTGGTGTAGCACCTGTGCCACCGCCCGAAAATGTAACAGAACCATTTGTTGTATAAGCATTTGTATTAGCAGTAATAGAAATAATACCACCTGTACCAGCTTTACGTAAATTCCATCCAGCATGTTGTGGATGTGATGCTGATGATTCTGATACTTTTTGTTCGGTAGGATCTACACCAAAAACACCTAATGCTTGACCAGTCCGAAATTGTCCAATTTTTGTGTTACTTAAAGTTGTTGTAGTAGTTACTGCATTTGCAGTAGACCGAGCAAAACCTGGAAATTTCAGGTTACCCGCTGCATTGTCTGTGTTTCCCCATAAAGCCATTTGAATCTCCTTTGTTATTTGTTATTTATTAGAAATTATTACGAATAATTTGTGTTGACAACTCTGGTTCCGGTTCAAATTTATCTTTTGATGCCTTTTGGTCTTTTGATTTTTTAGCAATATCTTTGACCATCATTGTTGTTTTACTCACTGTTCTTTTTGCTGGTGTATTTGTTCTTTCAACATCCATCTCACTATCTTCTTTCATTTGTTTCTTTATTGCCTGTTTAGCTAGATGTTTAACTCTTGACATTGGAGAATGAACTGCACCAGATTTATCTATTTTCCCATGTGGACCATTGAATGGAATCTTTGGATCATCTTTCTTCCATCCTGTATCTTTTGACCATGAACCTTCCGCTTCATCAATTTGCACATCTTCTTTCATGTGACCATATTTCTTTTTGTACCAAGTAGGCATTCCACTTGTCTTACGGAAATGTCTAACTGTTGCTGAATCATTTGCTTGGTCACGGTATTTGTTTTCTGCATCTGTATTATGACTCTTCATTGCTTCTGCGGCAGCATGTGCATCTTTAGCAATATGAATCAGTGCTTCATCAGATTTTTTATGATACTCATGACCTTCTAAAGGATGTCTTTGTGATGGACGACCTTCTTCAAGTGTATCTTCTTTTACTGGACCATGTTCTGATTTGGTTGTTGGTTGTTTCTTTTTTAATAGAGAACTAAGAGAATCGTAATTCTTATCAGTTTTTACATTATATTCTTTGTTACCAGGACCAATATCAGCAACTCTAGTACCAATAGGTGCTTTGTGACTGATAACAACTGCTTCATTAATCTCTTCATCCATACGACCATTGGAAGAAAGTCTCTCTTTGCGTCTTTGAGCAGCAAAGTCAGAACCCTGTGGTTGTTTCTTCTTTTCTCTACTCAACATAGAAACAATTGAGGACAACTTAGATTTATCTGCACCACTAATATTACTCATCTTACGTTTTTCTTCTTTTGCTCTAAGAGAAGCACCATATGCAGCATCAGATTCAGTTACATTAGATTCAACTTCTTCTTTGGCATATTTTTTCTTCAAGTATTTGTCAACCCTGCGTTCATAATCACTTTTTGGTTCTCTTGGTTGTTTTTCAACCCATGCCTTATTGGTTTTTACATTATATTCTTTATTACCAGGACCAATATCAGCAACTCTAGTACCAATAGGTGCTTTGTGACTGATAACAACTGCTTCTTGAACTGGTTTCACTGGACCATGTTGAGGAATAGTTGTTGGTGATGATCCATCTCTACGTTCTTGTGGAGTAGGAATCTTAGGTGGATTCTTAATCAACTGTTTGCTTTTCAACATAGTCATCAATCTACTACTGGCAGATTCTTTAACTGTTTTTACAATACCATTACCACCTTTAGATTTTACTGAATCTAAAAATTTATGTGCAGTTTCTTTTGAATCATAGTGTGCTACTGATATTTTTGGTTCTGATTTATTTGTTTTGAAAAGAACTGAATGTTTTTCTTCATCAATTTTTTCTACTGACTCATCAACTTCACTCATCAAGTAATTTGAAACGGTAGAGATATAATCTTCTGCAAGAGTAATCTTAGATTGTACCCACTCAGGAAGATTATCATTATCTTCTAACATATCATGAACTCTTTGAGCATTGTTGATAATACTCTGTAATTGTCCACGTGCCATATCACCTTCATAATCGTATTCTGTTTTTTCTTTTGCTTCTGAAACAGGTACACAATTAGGAACCTTCTTACCATTTTTCATTTTCATACCAACTGCAGTATAACCTGTCCAACAAGCATCTTTTAACTGACCTGTTGGTTCTTTAATTTCTCTTAACTTAGAGAATCTTTTCATGATCAGTCCTTTTTTGCTTGTTTGGTTGCTGTTGCATACATTACTTCTTTTGCACGATCACCATAACGCTCTTTGAAACCGGCTAAACCTTTTTTCATTGATTTAACAATTTCTTCTTTCTTATCTGTTTCAGCACCAGTTAATGTGCGCTCTTCAATCTGTTCAACTTCCACTTCAACTGATTCACTCTTTACTGCTTGAACAGAACCTTTTGATAAATCTGGTTGTGTTTTTTTACCTTCAGATTTTGCTTGTGCATCATCTAATTGTTTTTTAACTTCTTCAGTTGAATCTTCTTCAATTTTTTCAAGACTCTCAAACAAACCTTTGATACCATTTTCTTGATAACTATTCAATAAATTAGTAAATGATTCTCCACGCATTGCCAATTTAGCATCTCTTTTAGCTTTAGAAGCGGGTGTTTCAAAACCTCTTGTTGCTCGTGAAGCATATGTACCTTTAGATACTTTTTTCTTGGATTTCATGTCAGCTGCATCATCTGCACCTTCTGGATCAACATAGTTTTTACCATATGATTTACCTTCAATCTTACGAACAGGCAAATCTGCTAACTTAACTTCATTTAATTGTTGAACTTCTTCTTTAACTACTTCTTCTTTATTAAATGCTTTCTTTAATATTTCAGAGGTATCCTTCTTTACTTTATTTGAAGTGATTGGTTTAACCATGTTTACATCTTTATTTTTAAGACCCAAAGGATAATCACCGCCTCGTTCCTGTGATTTTTGACTTTTATCCATTTCATTTACTTCAACTTCTTTCTTTTGACCTTTAAGAATCTTAAAATCTTGTGCATCAATTTTATTATTGTGATTCTTATCAATATTCTTTTGAGCACCAATTAGTGCTTCTTCAACTTTTTTCTGTGCATCTGCTTCCATAATCTTTTTTACTGCATCTGCTACTGACTGCGTAGTTTTATCTGTAAACATCTTTGATTCTCCCTTTTGTTTTTATTAATTATGATTCATTTAGTTAAGTGTTAGACACTAACAGTATCTCGTAATTTACAGCAGTTTTTCCTGCTCCAACTTCTATTACAGTATACATATCGGTTTTTTGTGGTAATACTAATGGAAACGGAAAGTCATATATGTAAGTGCTGTTGTCTACAATAGCTACGTGAAGAACCATAAACGCTTTACCAAAATATCTACCCATAAAATTTACCACTGTGGCACCTGTTGATGAAGCATCACCTTTAAACAAGTAACCAGTATAACCTGCGGGCACAGTATAAATGCCTGCTTTTGCTGCGCCTCTGCCTGATGTTATTTTAGATACTATAGTACCAGTGCCAGATGTAACATGTGTAGTAATGTCACCATCATTAGTATTTGCTCCATAACACATGACCTTATGAATACGTAAAAAATGGTTAGATGTAGCTACGGGGGTTCTTGAATCTGCCGCATCTAGAGTTATTACTTCACTTTGATTAACATAATTGGCATCTAGCCCATCAATAAGAATTGGCATACTTCTATCAGTAGCATTATTAGTTGAACTCTTTACATATAATGTCTGTGCTGTGGCAAAACTACTCCACGGATATGATGTGCCGCCTGACCATACAGCATCACCAGCTGAAGTAGAGGGATTGTATCCTGTAATTTGTTCTGTAGTGTGTCCTGCAATTAATCCCTGTGTTATCTGCATAGTCCACAACTTGCCCTGAGCGCTACCGCCAATGGTTGATACATTCCATGTACCACTCTGTGTAACTGCAACTGTTGAATTTGAAATACTAACAGAACCATTAACTGTTTGTGTTGATGGAAAATTATTCACACTCACTGTACCGTTAGCAGTTACATTACCCTGTATAGGAACAAATGTAGTTAAATTGCCATATGTACCAACTTCAGTTAAATGAATATGAACTGGATTGGAAGGTGAACTTGTGACATTCACAGTTGTTCCAACATTAACATCACCAGTAATAGTGATGTTATTTGATCCTAATGTAACAGGTAATGGATTACCTATAGTAACCAAATTACCAGCAGCACCATTAGCCAGATATATCACTTCATACCGTGACGATATCTTTGGGTCTAACGATGTTGTTTCAGTATTATATTGCGCCATCTAGCAGTTCCACTTCCTCAATGATTTATTAATACGACTATCTGGATCTCGTGCAGTCTTAGCAGATGTTAATTTTGCTTTCATACCAGACATTCTAGCACAAAATGATTTTCTACGATTTGCAGATTTACTACCTGCCTTCAATTTACTAGGTTTAGTAGTAACGGCTAATGATAAATGTGAACCAGGATGTTCTCTACGATAAGATTCAATACCTTTACGATTGAGACCACCCTCAGGGTTCTTACCTTCTTTTCTCTGCCATGCTGCAACTTCAGCAATAAATTCTTTAAGTGTTATCATAGATAGTTTTTCTTTTTAAATGAAGCAAGACTAATGCCTTGTTTTTTTAATTCATCTTCTTTTTGATCCCCGATAGATGCAGTAGTTTCATCACCAGTTAATTCACTTAATTTATCTTTCATCTTTGGTTTTGCTTTACCGTCTTTACCAATAATCTCTTGGTTCCAACCAGACATGGCCATACCAGGTTCTATGCCCATGTCAATCTCATTTATTTTTTCTTTGAGCTTCTTCTTCGCTTGGGTGAAGGAGATTTTTGTTCTTGGACTGGTGCTGGTGCTTCCACAACCGCAGTCACAACTGGCGCCACCTCCACAACTACTTCCTTCGGTGACTCTACTGGTACTGATACTTCTACTTTGACTTCTTCCTTCTTCTTGAATATATTCTTTATGAAATTCAACATCATTACTCTCCTTAAGTTTAACTACATAAAAATTGCCTTGTTTTTCAACTTCACCATTTTTGAGATGTGCATCTTTGGCAGCGGCACGCCTCATCATGTATTTTCTAGTGTTACCTTTACCATCTTTAAGATAATTCTTTTTCTCTACACTTTCTATAAGCATTGGTGTTCCCAATGTCAATGCATTAAAGGCACTTCTATCTGAAAATTGATAATGCTCTTCAACTTCTTCTTCTGGTTCTTCATCAGATTTTAATAGTTTGATTGCCTTTGCAACTTCTTCTGGTGTATCTCCACTGAATGTAACTGTAACTGTTTCATTTATAAATTCTAAGAACTGTTCATTAACAGATTCTTTTTTTAATTTAGCAATTTTTGATGTCTCTTTAGTTTTCTGAATAGTTTCTTTTGTTTTTGCTGGTATCTGTGTATTTGATGCACCACCTCTTGGTGTTCCAGAGGACATTGATGAACTTGATGTAGGAATATCAGGTGTTTTCAATTTAATCTTACCAACAGCAACTAACTTATCGTTGATGGAGTGATGTGTTGTTGTTCCGTTTTTACCATATCTACCAAAACCATAGTATTGTAAACCAAGTTTCATTGCTTCTTTATATGCACCAGACTCGGTAGGCGGTGTTTGATTCAAACCTTTTTCACTTGGTTTTGTTGTATCTTTCTTATTTAATTCTGTTGCCATCCATTGTTGTGCTTGTTCATGATCTGGTTGTTTTGATGTAAATTCTTTTACTTTCTTAAAAATCTGCATCATCTCTTCTTTTTTTGCTTTCACTACTTCTGGATCTGCAGAGCGTAAATCTTCAGAGTTATCAAATTCAATATAGTTTTGTCCAAATAGTTTAGCAAACTCGGCTCTATTCTTTTGAACTGCATCCCATTTCTCTTTACGAATATTCTCTGGTACTGTTCTACCACCACGTTGACCACGTTCAATGTTTCTTTGTTGTGATACTTCATCTTTAGTTTGAACTGCAACCATAGATGTTGCATAACCAATCTCTTCTAACTTCTCTTTAATCTTCTTAATCTTTTCAAAATCATCACCCGTACCATTAATGATTAAACCATTGCGACCAGACAATGCCAATCTTTGGCGCAACTCAGTGACATTCTTTGCACGACCACGAACTAAATCTCTTTTGCTTTGTTCACCAGCAGGCATCTTCATATCAAGATTTTCTTTGTCCATCAAGTATTCAAATGCTTTATCTGAATTCAATTCTGTTAATCCATGACCTGCAAGTGTATTATCTAATACATAATCTTTACCTGAACCTGGACCGCCAGATAAGAATACTGCTTTGAAGATACTCTTATCATGCACACCTTCATCTAACTGTTGTTCAAATAAAAAATCTAATGATAGATTGAATCCTTCTTTAACACCCATACCTTTTCTTACATCATGATATAATTCTTTGGCATGTTTATCTTGCACACGACCAGGAATGCCTTGTTTGAATTCTTTATAGTTACCAGATGTTGCATGACCTCTCATCTTAGATGCAGACATACCTTCTGCACCCTCTGCATCAGGATCACGTTGACCAGCAGAATGAACTGTAATCTTCTTAAAATTGAAGTGTCCATGCGGTCCTTTTACATTATTGTATTTGTGTAACAACTTATGATATTCGTCTGTGCGGTCTGAACCAGCAACCATATGCAGATGTGTTGCACCTGCTTTATGTAACTTTGCCGCTTGACTTAGAAAATTAGGATGTTCTTTATCTGATACTGTTAGATTAGTATCTGGAAAGAATCGTTTAGCATGTTTTAGTTTTTGTTGAGAAGTGAGAGGATTCTTACCTGGGTCTTGACTATGTGAGAGAACAACATGGTGTGTTCCACCAACATTTTTAGCAATCTCTTTGACTTTATTGACTAGTTTTTCGTGACCTACTGTAGGTGGATTGACTCTACCAAATGCCAAAACGGCATGCTTTTCTTTTTCTTCTTTAATAAAATCTTTAAATTTCATGTTCTCCCGCCTCTATAGCAAGTTATACTGTATTTATACTTTTAACATCTTCACATAATCAGAACAAACACCTATTGGGTTAATTTGTTTAATTTCTTCATAGTTCCAATGTTTTTCTGGCATTACCATAATCGTCATATCATTAACAACTTCTTTACCCGGATATGCCCATGTATACCCAAAATTAGTCATTGTATAGTCATCATTTTCATGCCAAAAATAATGTAGTTTTGGATGATTAAAACAATATGCCATTGCACGAACATCTTTACAATGAATCCATAGATGGTCCACTCTATCAATTAAGTAATTCTCTTTTACTTTGTATTGTTCACAATCATGGCCAAAGTATAAATCATTCTTAATCATTCGTAAATCTACTTCAACACAATAACCACGTTCTATGGCATCATCCAAATAATAAGGATTGTTTTCTTCTGCAATATTAGGTCCGTTAATATTACCTCTGTGTGCAATCAGTATCATAGGTTTATAACAACTCCTAAGTTTTCTCCACGACCAGAAGGAATCATAATCTCAACTTTTTTACCTATCTTCTCAAATAAATGATCATGTACCTTTTGTGTAAAACTCCATTCATATACATCGTGAAATGCTAATACATACTTATCTGCCAATAATGGTAAAAATGCATCAATATCTTTAATCATTTGTTCTTCAAAATGACCAGCATCAATAAAGACAAAATCTAATTTCTCACGAAAATGATTCTTAATGCATCTAAACGTATCATCTGGACTCCAACCAATCTCAGGAAATAACGTATTCTGTAATTCAAACTTCTCAATAAGATATTTTACAGATTTATAACCATCAGATGTTTCATATACTGTTCTTTCAAAATCTTTGTATGCACCAGGATTCTGACATTTCTCTTCAATGTATGCATCCATAGTAACTATCTTACCACCAGTTTGTTTGAAACCTAATCCAATTGCACAACTACTCACACCAAATGCAGTAGCACATTCATATCCTCTCTGCAAATTATGTTCAATAATCAAATCTCTAAGAAAATTAAATTCTTCTTCTTTTATAGAATATGGATATGGATGTTGTTTCATCTTAATATGACCACTACCCGTATTCTCATACTGAACTGGTCCATCTTCAAACTTTACTATTTCTTCAAATTGACTCATTTATCCATCTCCACGTATTCACCTTTAGGTGTATGTTGTAATGTTTTATGTATGCTAAATTCTTTCCATGGTAATCTCATATCAGATATCCATTGTGTAGATAAAACATGTGGACACAATAAATCAGTTTTCATATACAAATGCGTTAAGAAACATGATGCCTTAGAAAACAACATCATATTAAACATATTACCCGCTTGAATCATATCACCTGTACCTTGACCGAGATGATTACGATGTGCCATAGTATAGAACTTATCAGTTTCAAATTCTGGCAAATCTTCATGTAGAATCATATCTGGTCTCATACGTATAACTAAATCATAAAACATACCAGTATGTGATACAAAGTTTTCTACTAAACTAATACCCGCATGTAACTTATGAAACATTGATAAGATATTCTTTGGTCTATGTGCAAAATTCTTATAAAGATTGCCACGATACTCAAACAACTCATTGTAATTATTCCAATCTTCAATTACTAATGATGTTGGTTTGTATGCCTCAATAATCTCTTCTCTATCAATCTTTGGGGTATCTTCAAAATACCCTTTCTCATTTTGTTTATCCCCAGGTATCCACCATCCCTCTTCATTCCATGTATGAATAAAAATATCAGGATTGTATCTATCAATTACCTTCTCTTTAAAATTAGGTAATACATCACGCCAACACCTAAGATGTCCAGTTAATACTATAGCAACTTTCATCTGTCTGTATGCACTTTCAAAAAAGTATTATTCATTGTGTTTATTTCATTTTTAATCCACATAGGATTATATGAAGAATAAACATGTTGAAAAATATGTTCATCAATCAATTCCTGACTTTCTATAAAACTTGTTTTACAATAAATTGCATCGTCATTAAAATTTAATATTTTTAATTTAGCAGATTTGTGCAATAGTAAATAAAACCCATATATGATGTAATCAAAATCTTGTGAATTAACTTTAATCCAATTCTCTTCATAGTTTATATATTCTAAAAAATCTGTGAAGTTTAATTTGCTATAAACCGGTATATCATTAAACCAAAAGAAAACATTCATTGTAGTGCCATTAACTTCAGAATTAAACATACCATATGAAAGAATATCACTTAACTTCTGTTTTTCAAAATCTGTAAAAAACTTCAATGGTTCAGTTTGATAATAATACTTTTGTTGTATTAAATTTGAATATAATGTATTCTCTTTTATTTTATGGTAAAATAGTGTATCATAATCCATATTTTTAAGAAATAACGTATCAACATCAATTACCCCAACTTTATCAAATTCATCTTGTGTAAAAATCTCAATCAATCCACTGTATTTTTTTTGAGTAATAACACCATAATTTACGGGTCTTTGATTAACAATTGAACGATATTTTAACTTTTTGTTTTTTGTTTTGAATTCTTTTGCATCTTCTTCAGATGAAAATATTAAGTAAATATGATCATCATTAAAGTGTTTATTATAACTCTCTATTAATTTACTACCTTCATCAAATTTTGGTGGATGTATTGGTGCAAGAAAACAAGATTTGTTCACTTGTAATTCTCTAAAAAGTAATTCAAATCTTCAGGTGTACCTAATCCCCACATCTTGTCAATGTTCTTTACACGAATCTTTTTACCATCACCAATTGCTTCATTGAATACTGGACAAACATAAAACTCATTGTTTGTTCTGATATTCTTCTCAATCATCTGTTCTGTATACTTAACATAATCAGAACCTTTCTTCCAGTAATAGATACCTACAGTAGCAATATTTGAAATAGGATTCTTCTCTGCAACTTCAGATACAAACCCATCATCACCTAACTTAGCAAATGACCACTTAGGATGTGTTGCTTCAAATGTAACAATACCACCATCTACTGTATCTGCAGTAAATGCATAGAGACATTCATTTGAATTCCATTCTGCAAACTGATCTGAGTTTGCCATCAATAATGGTTGATCATTATCAATAAATTCTTTTGCAAGTAATGTAGTGCAAGCCGCACCTTCTGTAATACCATCTACTTGAACAATATCACAACCTGGTGCAATTAGATTCAATAACTGCTTTAGATTGTATTTCTCGTAGTGATCTTTTTGTACCAAGAAGATAAAGTGTGCATCAACATTTAAGTTTTCAACAACAACTTGAATCATTGGTTTGCCATTAACTTCAATTAATGGTTTAGGAAATGTGTATCCTGCTTGAGCAAATCTACTACCAGCACCTGCCATTGGTATTAATACATTCATCTTATTATCTCTCCATGGTATCTTTTTTCTCGTCACGCCATCAAGTATATCTTTTGCTTCATCAATCTTTTCTTTGGTCAAATCTGTTGTATCTTTTACGGGTACTAGATGAGCACCAGAATTCAATGCACCTTCACGACCAATATGACTATCTTCAATGATTACTGTATTCTTAGGCAATACATCTAACTCAGTCATACATTTCCAATACATTTCGGGAAATGGTTTTGTTCTCTTTACATCTTCATTACTGATATAGTAATCAACAAACTCTAACACACCAATACTTAGTAATGCAATCTTTACAGTTTCACGAATTGAATTACTAGCAACTGCAATCTTAATACCTTGTAACTTAAGTAACTGAAATGTATCAATTAGAAATTGATTCTTTGGAAACTGTTTGATAAGTGTAAAAGTAATCTCTTGTTTATCGGACCATACTTTAGTATAATGACTTGGACTCAAACCTTTATCATCTGTCAACATCTTAAGTTTCTTTGTAGTATTTAATCCATCATACTTACTTAAGTGTTCTTCACGACTGATTACGTATTGTTCACCAAATTGACTTAATGCAACATTCAGTGCTTCATAGTGTAATTCACGACTATCAATCAATACACCATCAAGATCAAAAATAATTAACTTATTGTGCATCACGATGTACCTTGTTGTGACGAACAATACTCTTGCCATTACATACCCATTTGCATTGTGTTCTCATGCGTAATGACCATTCTACATCTTCTGCTTGATGATGAACTAATTCTTCATTGAAAGGTATTTTAGTTGCTAACTCTTTCTTAACAATCATAAACCCACCAGATTGATACATGCATAATGTCTGTGACCAATCATCATATGGTAATGATGCATACTGTGGAAAGAATGGTGAATCCCAGATAACCCAATCAGTGAAATGTCTTTTACCATTAATCAATAACTGTTGGCACGATGCAACATCCCAATCATCACCAAACTCAAGAAAGTTTGTATACCAATCTTTATCAAATACATAATAATCATGCATCAATACTACATTCTCATACTTTGCAGATTGAACTAATGTATTTTTCTTTCGTGTGATCCAACCTTCTTTTTCAGATTCATCAAAGTAAATGTATTTTACAGTATCAGTATCTTCATGTTTGGTTGGTCCAATACATAAAATTTCATAGTTAGGTATGTTTAGTGCTTCAATAGATTGAAAAACTTCATTCAACTGATCCATATTTTTATAGGTAGTTGTTATTCCAAATGTAAAATTCATACAAGCCTCATTATATCGTCAACGGTGTTTTTAATTAAATGGTTTAGCGTTACAAACTCGTGTGCATCATCTATCTGTTTCTTTCTGACACCTTTAAACTTCTGCATATACTCTACCAACTCATCATCATTGGTATAAGTAAATCCAAATTCTTTTAATACCTTTGCACCAGCAATCTCTCTTGATGCCCATGGTGTTCTATTCAACATAGATTCCAATAACACAAGACCAAACCCTTCTTTGTGTGAGTGCATAATATATAGATCGGCTTCACTGAGTGCAGATAATACTTCATTTCTATCTTCAATCATTAATGCCTTAACATTATCAGTATCATTAGGTTTGATTTGATGTCTATTATCATAACCTGTTAATACTAATGTTACATCTTTTCTATCTACTTTACCAAATGCTTCTACTAACTCATTCATTGCTTTGTTGGGCCAGTATCCACCACATGACAGAAACATATACTTAGTAGTGATTTCATACTTCTCACGAAAACCTTTTTGTCCTACTGATACTTTATCATCTATGCCATGTCTAATCTGAACTGATTTTCTCATTACAGATTTACGTTTAACATACTCCCAATCTTCTTGTGTTGAACAACCAAGATACTTAACATTTTGAATTGCTCTTTGATATACATTACTTTCAGATGGAACAATAAGCATAAACACAATTGGTGATGGTATCTTATTACAATTATTCAATACAAAATCTTGTAATCCAACATCACCACCATGAACAACAATTAAGTCCCACTTTTCTAATAGTATAGATGCTTCATTAGATACACGAACACCATTTAAATTACCTTGATGTTCACCTGCAAATACTGCAACTTCATGTCCACGACTTAATGTTTCATCTGCCATATCACGAACATAGTTTTCAGAACCACCAGGATATGGTGCATATCTATGAACAACATATAAAATCTTACTCATACTGTGCCTCTATTTCTCTACGCCATTCTGTTCTATCATATTGATGAACAATACAGAATTCTTTACCTGTGCTAGTTAAAACTTTACCGTTCTCAAACTTAGGACTTGGTTCTAATAGTTTAGGTCTAAATTCATCAATCTTTGATGGGTCTGCAGTAGTACCTAATTGACATGCCCATCCATCTTCAGATTTCATATAACGACTATATGAATTATCTTTGTATGGTAATTGTGATATCATAAAATTGAATGTTGATTGGTCACAAATAGGAATAGGTCTATTGATTGCGGCAGTAAAGATATTGATTGCAAGTGATTTCATTGCTTCATGTCTACCACCCAATACACCTACATTATAGATTTCATTATCTCTAAACTTCTCATGGATATATGGTCCATAAGTTTCTAATAGATTGTTATCGCCCCAAGGTTCATCTTTATACAAAATACTTTCAGATGCAAACAATAGATGTTGGCGTTGACCTAATTGTTCTTCTAAGAACTTTGATGGATTGGTTTGAAATATAACATCTTTAACATCGGTAGTAATTACATACCGATATTCATGTGTAGATAGATGTTCGTAGATGTGTAGGAATCGTTCTACATGAACAGGTAATTTTGATTGGTAAACTAGATTACCATCTTTATCTTGATTGAATCCTATGATGTTTACACCACAACTTGCAACTTGATATGCGGTTTTTGAATCACAATTCATTAAGATAAGGGCAATATCACCTTCAAATCCTGATCGTCTAATTGAAAGAACCCAATATTTAATTGTGTCCCATGTGTAATTGGTACTGCATCCTATAATCAAATCTTTCATTATAAACTCCCTCAAAAATTATGTAATATTACTGTCCTGGTGTATCTTTCTGGTAATTCTTTTTCAACTCATCTGACCCATCTTCACCCGCACCTGCTTTTGATTTAAACTCTTGCTTCTCTTTTATATATTCTTTAAAGGATAACACTATTTGCTCCAATTCTTTGCGGCAGTAAAGTTGTCATGTGAGAATTCTAATCTATCAATTAGTTTAACTGCACCACCTTTAAGTTTATCTACTGCAACAAAACCTTCAGGATTGGATATCTTGAATCCATCATCGGTACGAATAAATGTACCTGCAACTTGTTTAATCTCTCTTAACTTACGAACAATCATATTCTTTGCATCAACTAGTTTGTTCTGTAAATCAAATATTAATTTTAATTGTGCAATATTGGAACGATAGAATCTAAGCACCTCATTCTTCTCTGCAATCTTTCTTGTTTTAGTCTTTTCTAACTTTGCGGCAAGAATTTCTTTATTCTGTCTATCTTCTACCCATTTAATTAAATCTCTAGTATGTTGTGTTGTGTTTTTTATTTCTTGACCTTCACGAACTTTAGTATTATTAAATGTTTTGATTTGCATTAAGAATGTTTCACTGGTAGATATTCTATTCAATGTCAATGAATTAATTTGACTGAGTATTCTTTGTGCTTCAGATATATGTCCTGCTAATTCTAATGATTCTTGTTTAGTAAATGTTGCAGTACCAGAAGCATCAATGAAAGATGCATCACGATACCAAACATCTTTAGATGCCTTTAAGTTACCAATATCAATATTGAAAGATGATTTCATATCTGCTAGTGTATCACCACCAGAATATGCAGTATGAAATACAATTCCCATCTGTGATGCAAGAACTGTCTTTGCTAATTTAGAATCTTCAGGTATTGCATAGACTAAAGTATTAGGTTGAAATGTAATATACTTTTCACCATTGATAGTTTCTTTTTTGATATCATCTTTGGTAAACATCATATCACCTTGAAGAATACCATCAATGTTTAATTTCTTGAGGTATTTCAATGCAATCTTTAATTTTATATTGAGACCTTCACCCGGATGATTTTTATCTATATCTGCATTTGTATAGTTTAGTTTAGGATTGTTTGCGAATACACCTTTAGTACCAACAAAGAACTTATTGTTTTCTGGATTGACACCACAGATGATTGCGGGTGCACCATCCCATTTAGTAGTTACATTCACTTTACTTTCTGAACTACTAGCAAGCATATCTTTAAGAGAACGAAGAAAGTTAATGGCTGCTTTAGAACCAGCAACACCATTATTTAATACTTCATCTTCTAAATGTTCTAGGTGAACATTTTTACCTTCTTTTGATTCGTTTATAAATTCTATGAATTTCATTTTTATTCTACTTTTACAAAAGGACCAGATAAATCGGATGATGATGATGCATACGAAATACATTCTGTAACAAAATCATCTTGAACTTTTTTAGTTACAATTATATTAATTAATTGACAACCTAAAAATTTACTGAAACACCAAGAGACACCTTTTTCATTACATTGTTTTATAAAATCTTTAATTGAAAGATTATTATCTCTAGAATATTTTTTATAATTGTTGTAAAACTCTTCATATATTTTCATATCTATTTTTTCTAAACCAGAACGTAATACTTTAATATCCATTAATTGTGGTAATTTCATTTTTCTCAATATACCTTGAATTGGTCCATATGATAATTTACCTTGATTTGCATTTTTACCTTTTATCTCACCTTGAAATGTTTCTGGAAAAGTTCTAAATTGTATTTTTCCATCTACTGTAAAATATATGTATACATCTTTTCCACCAAAGAAACTTTGAGTGCCTGTGGTGTAACTTTCAAATTTTATAACTTTCTTTTTACTACCCACATTATAATATGAAAGATGAGCCGAACCTTTCATTAATTTTAAAGACACACCAATAATATCTTTTGATTTTATATTCTGTAACATTATATTATTTAATTCTACCATATTTGTTGCTTTAGTGATATCTATTCTCTCACCTTTTGGAGAAACCATATAGATATCAGCTGGACTCCATTTGTTTATATTTGAAAATATTTTTTCTTGTTGATTTAATTTTTTCCAATGATCTTGTAATTTATTTACCCAATTAGAACCTCGATGAAAAGTATATTGTTTTCCTTTAAATTCTTTATACAACTCTTCTGCACCTAATATGGAAGAACTTCTCCAATCTGCAGTTAATTTATTTTCAATGTTTGAAAGTGATTCATCAGTATCAGATTTAGAATAAGCTTTCTTAATGTCATCTCTGTTATAACTTTTTGACGCTGCCCATTTTGCTTGAGCATACACTGCTTGAGCAGATTCTCCTAATTTAGTAACATCAGCGCCAGCACCAGAACCACCTCCACCACCAAATTCTTTGTTTTTCTTTAAATCCGTTAATTTGTATGTTGCAACAAGTTTTTTACCTTTAGAAACAATAAGTATTGTTCCTTTTAAATCTTTCTTACCTTGAATTTTTTTAATTAACTGATTGTCAATATCAAACACAACTTTACTACCATCATTCAATTCAAAAAGTTCCTCATTTGTCATTTTGAAAACAAAAAGTTCTCTTCTAGAATCATATTTGTATAATTCGGATTGAGATAAAGATGACATTTAAATACTCCAGTGTTTTAGAGTATTTATAATAACATTATTACCTTATAATGTCAATATCTTTCTTGCTTGTCCACACTTCAATCTCAGTTCGTATTCTAGACTCTTGTTTTAGAGTGTTGAAACGATTAGTTGCTTTCTTTTTCCACCATTCTACTATGTTCTTCATGTGATGTTTCTCATAATTCTCATCATATTCATACTTATCAGTCTTACCTAAGACCATATCTTTGTAATTCTTAATACCATAATTACAGTAATAATATCGCTTCTTCTCAGTTAATAACTTTGCTTTATCAATGATTGTCATAAACATGTTATAAGAATCTTTATGACTCTTCAATGATGATTTAGTGATTGAAACTATGGCAGAACTAATTCTCAATTTTCTATTGGATGCATCTTCTGGAACAAAAGGACCACCATTTATATTTTCTAGATAGTCTCTTAAATCTTCATATGGTTTACCATGCATCATTGGTAAAAAATCAGACTCAGTTATACCACCAAATCTAAGATAAGGTTTCATTCCATCATATTGTGAAACTGATTTCGTTGTTCCATATAAACTCGTAGTTTCAAATAGACAAGTATTCATTCCATATTTCTTGTCCATTATATCACGAATCTCATGTGAACAGCAAATTGCTGCTAAAAGTTTACCACCTAGATAATTATATCCAAATGGTTGAGCAGGAACAATGACAAATCCCATTGCACATGCTTTATTAAATGATTTAGTGGTTTCTGTTTCATTAGTGATTACACATTCCAATAAATTATTACGAGGTTTCATCATTATAGTAGGTGAGCCAAGTCTTATAAATCCTACCCATTTACCAGAATTTTTTTCTTTAACTGCTAATTTAACATTTCTACCAGGACTCTCATTATTAATATGGGATGATATGATATTGAGATATTGTTGCCAAGTTGAACCAGGCAATTCAACTATCTGAAATTCCATATCTTCTGGTAACATACTAAAATCAGAAAACAAATCTTCTTCAAGTCCACATCCAGGTAAACTAGTAGGTAGTTCCATCAAAGAATTTAATTTTTGATCTCGCATGTATTCGTCAATGCGATTAAAATTGCCAAAGTAATCTTCATATACTTTAGCAACGTGTAATGCTTGTTCATGATTTAATATCATACTTTAAGACCACCAAACCTCTGTTTGAAATTGTGTCTTGAATTAGAATCAAACTTATTAATTGGTGGATCATCTTGACCAGAATCAGATAGTTGTTGTGCATTAGATTCAACATCATATAGTCTCATCTTTGCTTTATCTACACCAACAACAAACTTCTTATTAGTACCAGGGTCACCATATCGATTCTTCAATTGTTTTACCATAATCTGATTCAACTGTTCTAATTCTTCAGTTGATATCAATGCAAACATAAAGTCTGCAGTTGCAGGTAAACCAAAACTCTCACTTGTATCAGTCAAATCTACATCACTATTACTAAAACCACTTCTTGTTGTTTGTGTTGCAGATACAATAGGCACATTAAACTCTACTGCAAGTCCTCTTAACTCTTCTGCAATAGCTTTAATATACGTATAAGAATTAACAGATGAACCCATCTTCATTCTTGATGAACAACAGATATTCAAATAATCAATAAAGATAATATCTGGAAAGAAACTCTTCTTCAATCTCAACTCATTCAATAAAGACCTAAAGTGTCCAGCATGTGCAGATGCAGTTGGATATTCTTTAATGATTAATTTGCCTTGAGTCTTGTTTCTCAATACAGAAAACTTTCTTTCATAATCATCTTTAGAGATTACATGCAATTCATCCATCGTTACATTCAATAGATTAGCATCAATTCGTTCTGCAATCTTTTCTTCTGCCATTTCCATAGTGATATACAAAACATTATTACCTTGAGATATACATGCAGAGGACATATGACACATAAACAAAGATTTACCTACACCAGTACCAGCAAGTGCAATGTTCAATGTCTTTTGTGGCAAACCACCTTTAGTAATCTTATTAAAGTATTCAAGATCAAACTTAATCTTTTGTTCTTTCCGATGATAGAAATCAAATCGTGAATCGGCATCATTGATATAATCATGACCGACATGTGAATCAAACGATACACCTAGTGCATTGGATAATAACTCAGGTATTTGTCCTTTACTTAATGTTTTAGATTTGTTATCTAGAATCTGGACTGATTCCATGATTGCATTATAGATTGCTTTATCTTGGCAAAACTTTTCAGTTTGTTCAATCAACCAATCTGTAGGTGTTACTTCTTCTTTTGATTGTTGAATATCATTAAGAAGTTCTAGTGCAGATTTAACTTGTTCTTCGGTAAGTGTTTTCTTTTCAGTAAAGTTAATTACTAGTGCTTCATAGGTAGGAAGATTCTTATACTTGTTTACATAATCATGTATTTCTTTGAATACATTCTTTTCATTGTTATCTGAGAAATAGTCATGGAATATAAATGGTAATACTTTTCTTGTATAGTCCTCGTTATAAACTAAATTCTTCAGTATTGTTTGTTCTAGTCTGTTCATTTGTTTCCAATAGTTCTGTTAGTATGTCACCCATAATTATAACAAAATTCTGATCATTACGCAAGGTTTCTTCGTCATGATTACCAGAATATTCTATACCATAGGTAAACTTTAATCTTGCGAAAGTACCTTCTTCTACAACTTGTGCCGTCTTATAATAATAAATCACTCCCTGATATACACCCTTTAACAGATGTATACCAGTGAGATCAGAATCGGGAAAGTTATAGAGTTGGTAATCAATACCTTCTTTAGGCTTCTTCGGTTTTTTCCAGAACAGGAGTCGGTCCCATAATGTTGCCATATGCAATCCCATATTTTTGTTTTACAAATTCTCTGAATTTTTTATGAGATAAAATATCATCCCAAAACTCTGCATTTTGTGTTGCTGCCAATCTATGTTTATCACCAACTTCACCAGTTTCATGATTGACTTTTGCATACCAACCATTAGAAGGTTTTGTTACGTGACCACTTTCAAGTGCAATATCAAGGAGACCAGACCAACGACTGATACCACCATCAAAAGATACATTAATTGGAATTTTAGATTTTTCTTTGACATATCTACTTTTCTCTACGTTAATAATAAAATTGTACCCAATTACTTCAGTTCCTTCTTTTTCTTGCTGACGACCAATGATGTATATATTGTCGGCAGAATAATATGAACCTGTACCACCACCAACAATATCTTTAGGAAACAAACCAATCTCTTTGTAAGTATGATTAACGACAACCATTGGAATATCTTTTAGATTTAAATGTGGTGTAATCATTCTAAACAAACTCTTAACTTGTTTTGCACGACTCATATCTGCAACTGATTTACCTTCAAGTGCATCTTCAACTTCTTTCTTTGATGCAAGATTACCAATCGAATCTAATATGATGATTAGTTTATCACCACGATTTATATCTTGTAACTGTTGCATAATATTAAACTTCAATTGTTCAATATCAGTTAAAGGTGTATGTAATACTCTTGATTGGTCAATCTCAAATGTTTCAAAGTATTTAATTGGAGTACCAAACTCTGAATCATAGAACAACAATACTGCTTCTGGATACTTGTCCATGTATGCTTTTGCCATCAATAGACTAAATGCAGTCTTAAAATGTTTTGATGGACCTGCCCACATAGTAAGACCAGGAATTAAACCACCATCAAGTGAACCAGATAATGCTACATTAATCATTGGTACTCTTGTTGGTACAAAATCTTTTTCAGTAAAGAATTTTGATTTGTCTAGAATAGCACTATCTTTAATTGTGGTATTCTTTTTTAATTTATCAAGTAAACTCATATCATCCTCATTTATAAAAAGAAACTATCAAGTGAATTTGTTTTTTCTGCTTCCCAGTTAAGGCAATTCAAAATAATCTTAACGGGATCTAGGTATGCTTTTTCAAATTGTGTGTCATAATCTATGTAGTTGTCCAACTTGAATTCTGACGGCAATCTTGATGGATAAGATATAACAGTATCTTTAAATGGATTAGGTTGTTTAAGATAGGTAAACTTTATCTTCTCACCTTCTTGTATTAATGGATACTTCTTTGTTAAACCAAACTTCTCTAGATTATGATTATAGATTATTGCACCTTTAACATGAATTGGTGTACCTTTCTTATACATCGTAGTTTTATCAGAATAATCTTTAAGACCATTCATACCTCTTGGAAAAGATATTTCTTCAGGTGGTAATAATTTGAAATCTTTTCTAAATTGAGCAATGAAATCTTGCACATCTGATTCAGTACCATTAATCATTAGTTTAATAGTATCAGACATTTTACCACGGATAGATTGAGGTGTTGAAGATTTAACCATTTCAAGTCCCATAACTTTCATGTGAGGTTCATTATACTGAACACCCTCATTATTATAGACATTCATAATATATCTTTTCTTTGCAGTCCAGATACCTTTGTTTGCAAGTGCTTCACGTTTCATTTGCATTTTTTGTTCGAAGGCGTGGACATAATCAGCAAGCTCTTTATAACTTTCATCAATAAAAGGTTGTATCTTATCTTCACAGACACGGTCCATGAAGGCAATGACATTCTTAATATCACTTGTTTCAGGATGCACTTTCTCAACAAGCTCACTAAGACGGAGATATATCGAATCTGTATCCGAAGCAATAACATAATCTTTATCCGTTTTCAAAAGTTTATTCATGTATTGATTTAACTTGTTCTCAATCCATCTTATACTTAGTTGACCTGCAGATGTAACTCCTAATGCCATCCGTAGGTCATAAAAACGAAAATACTGACTTCCCAAAGCACCATATGCTGAATTGAGACCAACTTTCTTAGCCAGTTGTAGATTGTTGTATCTTGCAATTTGTTTTTCAATTTCGTATTTTTTAGATTCATCTTTTTCATTCTCATAATCTTGTTGGGCTTTCAACATCATATTCTTAAACTTCTTTCTATCCTCATACATATCTTGCAACATATTAGGTAAGAAACCACGAATCTTTGTATTAAAGAATTGACCATTAGGCGTTAGTGTTACGCCTTCAATATCAGTCAAATCAATTTCTTTATTCAACATCTTATTGACAGTTACACCTTTAGATATAACATCTTGCATTTTTAAAGTATAATCTTTAGGATCAATTACTGTTTCAGGTGAAATGTTAAATTGCATCATCAAATGTGGATAGAGTGAATTCAAGTCAAATGATGCAACCCATTCATGCATACCAACCTGTGGGTCTTTAACATATGCACCTTCAAATCTTCCATCTTTACTTGTATGTAGATTGGGTGGAACAATAATATCTCTATTCAATAGATAACCATATGTCATTGCATCCCACATACGAGTCTGTGCAAAGATATCACTATAATTTGTTTTAGTATCATATGCAATAGTAAGACCCAATTCAATTAACTTTAATTTGTCTTCCAGTTTAAGAATCAAATCAACGTCTTTGATGTTATACTCAATAAACTTTTGATAGTTTAACCGATATAGTTGATGTAGATTTTCAAATTCATCATATGATATCTTACCTTCACCCAATTCAACCTGTGCAATATTATCTAAACGATATGACTCTTGTGATTTACCACCAGGTGCATACCATCTATACAATTCAATATAATCAAGTATTGCAACACCACTAATCTCATATGCAACATTCTTTTTATTCATTGCATATACTTCACGTTCATTAATCATGTACCATGGTGATAGTTTTCTATCAGTATCATCACCAAGTATTTTTCTAAATCTATTAACAAGATATGGGATATCAAAGAATTTAATATTCCAACCAGTTACAACATCGGGATAATTTACTTGCCAATCTTCAAGAAATGTTTTACATAAAGTGTATTCATCACGACACTTAATATATTTTACATTCTCATCATTATTGATGTAATTACCACAACCATATACTTTACTTTTACCACCAATGTATTTAATACAAATTGCGGTGATAGGTTCAGATGCAATATATGGATCAGGAAATCCATTCTCTGATCCAACTTCAATATCAATAACAGCAATCTTTATCTTATCTTGATCCCATTCAATATCACCTTTGAAATTCTCTGCAATGAAAGCATATTCAAATCGTGAGTTACCATATACTTTGAAATTTTCTACTTGTTCGTAATTCTTAATGAAATCACGAGCATCTTTCATTGTCTCAAATTTTAAAGGTTCAAGTGTCTCACCGTTGAGTGATTTAAATTTAGTTTGTTTATTAGATTGTAAATACAAAGTAGGAGTATATGCTACTTTGAGACATACACTCCTACCATTCTTTACACCACGATACAGGATGTTGTTGCCAACAGCCAATACACTAGTATAAAAATCTGCCATTATAATTTAAGAATACTTGGATCTGCGATTTGAATTCCTGAACCAAAATACTTATTATAAGCATTTAGAAGTTCGGTTGCAGGTGTTGCTAAAGTTAGAAAATTTTGATTGTCAATTATAATACCTGTATCAAACTCTTGTGCATAAAGTAAGAAAGGTGAGAACCCAATCATAGCTTCGCCACTAGGAGAATTTTGCATAACAATTGCTGCAGGTTTAATAATCTTAATATAACTTGTACCTATTTCAGTTTCAGCAATCAAGTTCATACTGTTTTTCAATGCAATAATTTTAATCATATACTTGTACCTTATAGGAAGGATCCAATACTGCTAATGTGACCCATTTTTTTGGAAACAACATCTCACGACCACGAAAATCGTTCATGCTATAGTTAGGATCGTCAACTAGACCAACCAATTCAACCTTATCATCAAAATCACGATAATGAAGATCATACTTAATTGCTTTAGTCAAATTCTCTTTGATTGCAATTGTTTTTGCCAATGTTCTAATATTCATAAATTTTATTTCTAAATGTTTAAAATACTATTATATAACGAATAGGTCTGTATGTCAAGACTTATTCACATGTTTACCAAAATTAGGTTCTTGCCATCCTTCTGGTTTCAAAACTTTACCATCTTCTCTCTTTAATACTTTACCAGACTTCTGGTCAATCTTTGCCAAATTACTATTGGCAACTTCTGACCATGCACCATCTACATTAAAACCTTTCATCTTACAATAACCAAGTATTACCCAAATCATATCCATACAGGCATCTAATTGTTCTACATCATCATTGTTCCAAAATGCTTCCATAAATTCTGCATATTCTTCAGATATGAGTTTAGAATATAATTCAGCATTTTCTTTTGAAGGTATTTGACCACATGCCTCTAAGAATGTAGTTACAGAGTTATGCAGCATTTCTCTACCAATTTTTTTGATGACAATTTCACCATCATCATTTTTACTGATATCTAGAACATCACCTGTAGACCAACCAACATCAGTTAAAAGTTGTTCATTTAATTCTATGATTGCATCACCATTATCACATACTTCTAATACTTTACTTTCGTAAATCATTCTTCACTCACTTTTTCTTTTTTGGTTGAGAACCGTGCTCGTTCTTTAGCAATTTGACTTTCAATTGCAAACTTCTTATACATTGTGTATTCATCTTTATTAAGGATAGTTGCCAATACACGTTTAGCAGGTTTATTCAACCTGAAATTTTTATCTGCTTTCATAATATCTCCATGTTGTAAAGAGAACTCGAGCGTATGATAATCAACTCACAGAGGCCCGAGCCGTGTTGTTACTCAGTCAAAAGTTGTGGTTTACTAAATGTGATTTCTTTAGTACCAACATCAATTCTACGAGGTTTCTTTGATTCAGGAATAATATTCTCTAAACCAATTCTAAGAATACCATCTCTGTATTGTGAACCACATACTTCAATGGTATCTGCCAATTGAAAATTCTTAGTAAATGATCTTGTACCAATACCACGATACAGATATTCACCAGAATCTACAGCAGGTTTCTTTTGACCTTTGATTGTTAAAACATTTTCGGTAACAACAACATCAATTTCATCTTGAGAAAAACCAGCAATAGCCATCTCAATTAGATATTGATTGTCATTGATTCTACTAATGTTGTGAGGTGGGAACTTATCAATAGAGGTTGCATCTGTCATTGTTTGCAATTGTTCAAACAATTTTTCAAATCCAACATACCGATGAAGCATAGGTGTAAAAGTATAAGTCATAATAGACTCCTTGTTAAGCGAGTTAAAAAAATATGTAACCCCGAAGGCATTACAATCTTATTTATTCAAAATTTTATAGGCAGCACGATTTACCAGAAAAAATCTTTCAATATTTTCCTGAGTAAATACTTTAATAAAATTTAAACCTTCAACGATTTTAATATCTTCTATGTTTTCACAAAAGACAATTTCACCATTGAAGATGTTCTCTAGTTTTATTGGTTGTTTGTTCATAATAAATCACCATGTTAAATACGTTTTTTGCCAATATTATACTTACTTACTAATTCCCAATCATCTTTTTCTTTGTATGCAATGATCTTGATTTGATGAATAGGCGCAATATTGTTTTCCATAATCTTAGGATTAACAATCTTTACCAATCCCCAATCTTGCAGTAACTTAGCGATTGCATTCCGTCTTTGAATATCATTATCTGATAGGTTAGAAGGTTTGCCATCTAAATCAAACAACTCTTTGAAATGAACAATGTAGTATTGTCCTTGTTTATGTAGAATGTGACAAGACTGGTACAAAATCTTATCTTTCCGTGAAGATACGCCAATACGTGTTAAAGTTTCTTTTACTTTTAAGAAGTCATCACTCTTTTCAAGTTTAACCTCAACGAAATCTAAAATATTTACCATGCTATTTCCTCAATCCACCGATATCGGTTTTTTCTTTTAATTGTTGGATTTGTTCATCACTAAGTAGGCGAAGCGCCTCAATAGCCTTGGCATCTGAAAAACCATAATATTTCTTTAAACATTCTATATCTTCAACTTTCTCAGGTTTAATCCACTTAGCAAATGGTCTTTTTCTGGACCTAATTGTATTTATAAGAAAATCATTTTGTAACTTCTTATCTAAGTGGTGCCTACGATTCATCTCATTAGCATAGGCAATACAGTCCATATGATAGGAAAGACTACGGTTTACTAGAAAAGGAACATATTCACTTTCAGTAACTTCATCGACAATAAGTTGTTTTTTACCTTTCAATATTTCGTTAACATAATCAAATGGATTCATTATTTGAATTCCAAATTAACCATCAATTCAGTTAAACATGCAACAATATTAATCTCTGCATCGGCAACAAATGCTTGTTTATATTGATAGTCAGCAAGAATAATTACTGCTTGCGGTATACTGCCCGGTTGTAATACTTCATATAAACTATCGTATAACTTACGATAAATTGTCTGTGGATCAACATCATTACTTGCAACCCATTTACGAATTGAACCAAAGTCTTTGTCTTTAATGAAACCAACAATCTGTGATAATGATACATCGGTAATATGTGCTAGAACACCAGTATCAATCTTACCGAATTGTGAGAATCGTTGTAGTTCATTTATTACACGCCGAAAATCAGGAAAGTGTTTCTTGATTAATTCTGCAATAACTTTAGGTTCAAACTCAATCTTTTCTGTCTTAAGAATAGTTTGTATGCGTTTAAAGAATTGACCTGCCATCTCAGTCTTTTCATCATTCTTTAATGCAAAATCAATGACTGCACACCGAGAATGGAGTGGTTCAATCATCTTACTTTTGTAATTGCAAGTAAAGATAAAGGAACAATTCTTTGAAAATTCTTCAATAGAATTTCTAAATGCTGCTTGAGCATTTGCAGATAGATAATCTGCTTCATCAATAATGATTACTCTACGATGTCCAGAAAATGACATTGCAGATGCATAGTTTTTAATCTTATGCCGAACAACATCAACACCATTCTCATCAGAACCATTGATGATCATGTAATCACAACCAATTTGTTCACACATGGCTTTTGCAACTGTAGTCTTACCTACGCCTGCACCGCCAGATAGAAGTAAATTAGGAATACTATTTTGATTAACATACTCCTGAAACGGTGTTTTTAACCGTTCAGGTAGTATGCAATCTTCAATCGTCTTAGGCCGATATGCTTCTGTCCATAATAAATGTTTCATTCACATACTCCATAATATAATTAAACTACTTCAATTCACCATTCAATCTACCAATTACTTCCATATAATTACCCGTAACTTTAGTAGTACCGCCATCTGCCATAACAATATTAGCACCTGCCATTGTTGCTTCTACTAACATAACAAAATTTGGATTGATTGCAACACTACCAGCATCAGGTCGTTCAAAATAAATTAACATATTAACCCTTTGTAAATGTTGAACCTGGTTCAGATGTAATCCAATAATTCAATTCTAATTCTGCATGTTTAAAATTTGATACACCTTTAGATGAAATGTTTACAATGTAATTACCAGGATACATTACAAAGTTTTGCATTTTAAATAGAATGTTATAAACATCACCATTGCCATCACACATAACTAATTCATTAGTTGCAGATGCATCATTCTTAGTATCAAATGCAAGAATAGATACTTTTGATCCATCAGATTTAACTGCAACATCACTGGTACCCAATACATTTGTAATACGCTTTAGATGATTGTAATCTTCTTTTGTGAATGTAAATTGAATCTCAGCTTCAGGCATTGCAATTGGCTTTGATGGTGCAAGAGTAATCATCTCTGGATCACAGTAATAATATTTCAATTTATTTCTGCCATCAGCACTTATAAGTTTACATGCATTTTCTTCAAGTTCAATTTCAGTGCCATTGAACATAGTCAAAACTGCCAAAAAGTTATTCAAATCATATACACTAAAATCTTTTGTAACTTCATCTTCAGATTTAAATTCAGCAAGGATGTTTTTTGTTTTACTAACTGTGCGAATAACTTTACCAGTTTGAAACATAATGCTTTCATTAATTGTTCCAAAGTTCTTTAAGATTTCAATTGTTTGTTCAGATAATTTCATAATATACTCCATAATTAAATTTTTGTTTTAGAACCATATAACTCATCGTGATTGTGTAAAGCCATTATACTATAATGAATCACTTTTAGCAAGTCTTTTCTGTTACGACCTTCTTTCTTACCGTATCTTTGTGCATATTTCATAATGTTACCGATACAGAAACCCTCACCGTGACCACTATCCATTATAAACTCAGTTGCCTGAAATTTATTTTGTGAATAGTGTTCACCGTAAGTGTTATCAATATAGACTTTTAATTCATCGAGTATTCTACCTTCACTATACTTGTAATCTATATCACATCTCATGATTATAGTTTACCAGTCAATTCAGCAACTTTAGGCATGTTACCAGTGAATGGATATGTACCAATATGTTGTGTTTTCATCCATGGACACAAGTAGATTTCTCCACCAATCTTGCGCCACATCTGGCAAAACATATAATCTTCAGATAGATACCGATCAGAACCACCACCAACAATAGAATCTTTAGTATCAATTACTGTATCAAAGTATGCATGAATATATCTTGAACCGTCAAAGTTTGCTTGACCAACATGATCAGGCTTATACCGAATAGTAGGATATGCATCTCGCATCTTATCAAATACTTCACGTTTAACCATCATGAAACCTGTACCAATTTCTAATACTTGAAGTGGTTCAGTTACAGAAAAGTTTTTGGTACCATGAACAACATTAAACACATAATCACCAACAACATATTCTAAATCTTGTGGTGGTAAATCAGGATGTTTTCTTGCTGCTTCTGCTACATTGTTCCAATTGATAGATTTCTTAGGATAAGGTCCACCAACTACTTCTTTATCTAATGCCATCAATGCAATTACATCTTGCGGATTAAAATGAACATCAGAATCAATGAAGAGTAGATGAGTGCATTCCGAACGGAGAAATTCATCTACAAGATAATTACGTGCCCGAGTGATAAGAGATTCATTAAACAAAAATGAAAACTTAACATCAACACCATATTTCATCATCATTACTTGCAAATCAAGGCATGATTTCATATACATGCCATATGACATACCACCATACATCGGTGTTGCCACAAACAACTTAAACTGTTTTAAATCTTCTAATTTAACTTTTATTTCCATAGTATATCCATTCTAAAAAAAGAGGTGACACAAATATATATGCATCACCTCATATAATTACACTACAGATTTAGGCAAATGCAGCAGCACCCAACTCCTTATAAGCTGCAGCAACCATCTGACGATTAGGCGTACCTAAACGATAAACAGTGATAGTTTCACCGTTGGTTGTCTTTTTGCTATTGCGGTAGATACTATAACCCTCAGCACGTAATTCAGCAATGCGAGCAGAGAATCGCTCAATACCATAACGGCTTTTAGCAACATTCTCAGTAATATCTTTACCAGTTTTGAAAAAGTCAAGTAGTTTTTCGTTTTGTGAACTATTTGATTTCATAATAATACTCCAATTTAGTTTTGTGTCGCAATTAAATTAAATTTACAGAGGCGACACTTCTCTGTTAATTTCAACTATTATACTATAATTATATAACAGTGTCAACACTTTAACAGGTAAATGTTATTGATTGCCATTAGTCCAAAGGTAATTGCTCTTGTTTATTACCAATCCAGAACTTAAAGTTTCAGCAACACTATCTGGTATAGTTGTCATAGTATTTGGTATAGTTGTCATAGTATTAGGTATTCCGGCAGGAGTTTGTTGAGCCGAATTCACTGCATTTGACATCTCTTCAGCCAAACTACTTTCAGGCACAACTGTTTCAATAGTAGGTTTTGCATCTTCATCAATCTTAGTATATAAATCTAAGAATGATCTTTTTGTATCTTCATCAAAACGATTCAAGCATAATTCAATTGCCTTCATCTTATCATTAAAGACACCAAACGATTTAACAATATGTACCAAACGGCGAGTAGAGATAACTTCATCAGCACCACCTTCGGCAAATGTTTTACGAATAATATCTGCCCATGTTACCAATTTATCTACAAATTCATTATCATCTTTACCAACAGATGACATTTCCTTAACTAAAATTTTCTTCTCTACTGAAACAGATGGCCACTCTTGTTCGATTGTAATCAAGAATCGTTCTAAAAATGCCTCATTCAATACATTAGTAAACATATAACGACCATCTTCAGAACCTTTACCTTTAGTATTTGCAGTAGCAATTACAGTAAAACCTTCTGCAGGTGTTACTACTTCATTTTTCTTTTTCAATAAGAATGGTTTGCCTTCAAATACACGCTGTAAACATGATAGATTAGCTGCACCATAATCAATCTCATCAATACACAAGACTGCACCTTGTCGTGCCGCAACTGTTACTGGACCATCACGCCATTCCATCTGTCCATTAATCAATACATAGTTACCTAACAAATCACTTTCATCGGTTTCTGGTGTCATTGAAATACAAACAAACTTGCGACCAATCTTGGCACATGCCTGTTCTGCCGACATTGTTTTACCATTACCCGATTGACCAGTAATCAATAACGGAAAGAATTGATTGGAACTTACAATATTTAATAAATCATTGAAGTGACCAAATGGTACAAAATTCTTATAAATTGAAGGTACTAAATTATTACTTTCCAAATCGGTAATAACATTAGTAATCCGATTGCCTTGTTTAACTTCTGTTACTGGTTCTTTTTTCATATTAACGACCTGTGCGACCATTTGCACTGTAGAATTATCGGTTGGTATTTTATATAGTCCACGCCCGATACGATAATCATTACCTTTAATTAACCATTGTGGGAATTTGATATCGTTTTTTTGGCAAATCTCATGTATTTCAGGATGCGTTAATGCGGTCTTACCTGTTGCTAATGCCAACTTAACAAACTTCTCACGTGCCTCAATTTTAATCTTACTCATAATGTAAACTCCTTATCATTTAATATACAACTATTATACTACGAATGATACCCAATGTCAACCACTATTTTTACCATAAAAATCAACAACTTATGCAGCGATTCTCTCAATAAACCGTGTTGCCAAGACTCTATTAGACTGTTTTGCCTTATTTAACTTAGAAAATGCAGTCTTTAACTTACCGGCAGTAAAATCACCCTCAACTTTTAATTCTTCATTACCAATCAAAGCATCATTACCACCACGAATAATATAGAAAGCATCATAACCAGTATTGTAAGATATAACAAAATTATCTTTTTTCATATCTTTTACTAGTTTATCTAACATTTCTTCACGTTGACGGTATTGTGATTCTGGATTTAATTTTTTTGCCATATCATCAACATCAAGACCACCTTCATATCTGTAATCACTTAAGAAAAAACTACGACTAGGTTTCTTTGTGATATAGAATCCAAAGATTTTAGTATTAGTGGTTTTTGAAAACCAATCAAATATAACAGCACGTAATGAATGATTATTATCCATCTTCTTTTGATATTTTGTTTTCTTATCTTGAATAATTACATTTTGTGTAATTGCACAGAATCTTTTAGAACTATCTTCTTGAACATATCTATTAGTCCAATCGGCATCACCATCATGCACAATACATAAATTTACTAAATCTAAATTGTGTCTTTTACGAAATTCATTAACTGGATCACGTAATGCAACCATTGATTCTGTTAAAGGTGTATTAGATAATCCTTCAGATTTTGGAAGAAAATATTCTTTATCATTTTGATATACTTTCTTTAACATCAAAATATTCTTAACACATTTTAAATATTCAGAACTACTCATACTAGAATTCAAATATTCACGTAAAAATACTTCTTCAAATGCTATATCATTATCATTTTTAATAAATGATTTTTCTTTACATGATGCATCGTTTAATCTGAAACTATTACCAGTATCATACATACGACCAGTAATGTCATTACCAAATCCATATACAACAAATGGAATGTTTACTTTCTTACAGAACATACTTAAAATTAAAATCTGTTCTAATGATGCTGCCATATTATAACTCATACTACCAGAACGGTCTAATAATAATACTAAACCATGTGATTTACCTTTAGGCAATTGCATCATCTTACGGAAAATATTATCATCTAATTTGTATTTGTAGATACTGTTAATATCAATATCACCAGTATTAGATATTTTCTTTTTAGCAAATGATTTGGCAGCTTTACGCATTTCAAATTCTTTTGCTAACAATGAGATATATCGGTCATTCTTATTCTTGAATTCTCTCAATTCAGTCTCAGGATTATAATTAAGAGGTTCAAAAACTTTTGGTGTTAAGAATTCATGAACACGTTTTGCTGATGTAAAGATACCTTTAGGATTTGCAGTAGGAATATTCACATAGATATATTCTTTACATTTTTCATCTAATAATGATGCTTCATTATTGCGAAAGTTTTGGTCAGTTTCACATATAGGTTCAAAATCGGGATCATATTGGTCTGCCATTGAACCTTTAGATTCTTTGAAACGATTAGGTGTATTGCCATCTTCTTCGCTTTCACCATCTTCTTCAGATTGTTCATTAGAAGGTATTGTAGTAGTTCTTTCTTTACCATCTTCAACATCATCAAATTCTAGATCATCTGAAAAATCAGAATCAAATCCTTCATGACTACCAAATTCATTGGTAAAATTACTAAAAGTATTTTCTTGTTTATCTTGTTGTTCTTTTTTAGAATAACCAAATAATTCTTCAGCAACACGGACAACATCTTCCCATGTTTCACACTTTTCTACTTTATTTAATAATTCAGTTTCAGTTTCAGTAAAAGTAATACCCAAAAATGTACCACCTTTTGTATAAAGATTAATCTTATCAATAAAAGGTAATGTATTAACATCTTGATTTTTAATACCAAAAAAATCTTTATCAATTAATTGTTTATAAGCATTGATAAATGATTTTTTAAGACCAGGATAACGCCGTTTGATTTTCTTTTCAATACGAGCATCTTCAACAACATTCAAAAATGTTTTAAAGTTTTTAGATTGACTCTCAATAATTGCATCATGCCAACCTTCTTCAGGTGTTTCCAATGCATGACCAACTTCATGACCCATCAATAAATCATAAAGATCACCACTCATATCAGTCCAAATAGGACAATTCAATACACGGGTTTTCAGATTAAACGATGCAGTTTGAATTTTAGCATGTTGAACCGTGATGTTTTCAGTGGCAAGTAACTTTGCTAATTGTGATTTTGATTCGGTAGAATAGTTTTCCATATGACTCTCTCTATTAATATACAATCATTATACACTAACCGAATCAAATGTCAAGCGTTTTATAAGTTATTGATTTAAAAGAACTTTTCCAATCCAGAACTTTTCTTCCAATAGTTTGGCCTATTGTTCCAGCATGATGTATGCACTTTTTCATACCCATAAACTCGCAAAGTTTCATTAAATAACCGACTCATATCTTTACCAGTATATGTTATGTTCTTATAGTAATACTCATTAAAGTGACCGATAGCTCTGGCAGTAAATGCGTTTGCTATCAAAAAGTATTTAGGATCACAATGTTTAATAATATCTAACAGATGTTCAATTGGTCTTTGGAAATGTTCAAAGTATTCGGATGCAAATATTAGATCGGCTTTTGTATTGGTGTAATCTTGTATTATTGAAAAGTCATATTGATTACCTAATTCTGTTGCCATCTTATATTGACTACTTCCTTCGATGTTTGTTCCATATACTTTACATTCAGGAAAAGTCTCTTTAAATCCAACAGTTGTATATCCAAAACCACAACCTAAATCCATTATAGTAGATATTCCTCTAATATCATCTACTATACTTTTATCAAATAAAGAATCTTTCTTACTGATATCTTTTATATATCTTCTGGAATATTTTACCCAACACAACCAAACTTCACAAAAATAATAAGGACTTGAATAAACAGAATATGCAGGATCATTTGTTTCAAGAGAATCATACCAAATTTTTTGTAAATCTAACATCTCTTGAATATCTGGATCATTAACTTCTGCACCATCGTGTTTTTTTATAAAGTTTAAAGTAATATTATATGCACGATTAATATCAATCTCTGCATACTTTGCACAGTTTTGTAGATATGTATTTAATGAACTCTTTGATATCTCATTAAGAATACTCATGGTTTATAATTCTTTATTAATTTCATACCGTAGTTGTTTACTTTATCTTGTAATTCAATACCATGTTTAAATCTTAATTTGTTTTTCTTGAATGGATTGTAATCAACAAAATGATGCCAACGATCAAATCTCCAAACTAATTTTGTAACATCTGGATGCATATCAACAAGCATCTGTGATTTCTTTAGTGTACCTTCTTTGGCATAAAACTCTTCAGTATTACCACCACCTAATGTTTGTGTTGCGGCTTTACCTTGTAGAAAAGCATTGAACTGAACTGTGCAATCACCATCTTTCAATACACGTAAACAAATATCAGTATCTTCATTATATCTACCACGCCATCTATGTTTACATTCATTATCAATTAACAATACAGAATAAATTCTGGTATTTGTAACGAATGGTGGATATTTAGAATTTGGTGCTATAAAAAATCTATATTGAAAGCCTGAGATAGGAACATTCTCATATCTATCAACAAAATCTTCTGCAGCTTTAAATATGGCACCAGTCTCTACACGAACTCGTTCATTTTTCTGCAAACGATAAAAATCTGATATATTATCATCTAATACCCAATGTCTCTTTGCACCCAATTTAATTGCATGATCCCAACACCAATTTCTAGCACGACCAGGACCATCACCATGATTACTGAATGGCAATACTAATACTTTTGCCGGATCAATCACTGCACAATATGCATCATAGTCTTGTGGTTCAACTGCAATGTAATATGGAACTTTCATCCGTTCTAATGACCTGCTTGTCAGTCTACTATCGGCTCTTCCTTTAGAAACAATATAGACTGGATAACTCGGATTATGCATATCAATTACTCCTCAATCCATCTCTTTAATGAATTAGCATCTCTATCTAATTTAGGATACCATATACTTTTAGTTTTCTCTGATAGATTTTGTTCAACCAATTTAGCAAATTCTTTATAATCTTCTTCATCTCTAAAGTGTAGATAGATTGTTTTGTATGGTGGATTATTATCTTGGTCAAATTCCGGCATACCTTTCCAGTGTTTTTTCCATGAATTGGGATTCTCATATACTTGTTCAACTGTAGTCTCTTCTTCTAGACCTAAAATACCAGTAACACCTTTTGATACATTACTCTTACCAATAAAATTATCATACTCACCAGATTCTTCAACTTCTACTTTTAATTCATTCTCACTCATAACATTTTCTCCATCTTCTTAAACTTTCGGATCAATTTCTTTTGTTTATCTTGTGCCATCTTTAATGCCAATGAACCAACATGTTTAGTAAACAACATACCTTCCATGTGATCCATTTCATGTTGGAAACATTGAGCAGTAACACCATCAAAATCTACTGACTTTTGCTCACCCAATTCTGTATAGTATACTACTTTTATTGATTCGTGTCTAGCAACATTTAAAGTTAAACCAGGAAAACTTAAACATCCTTCTCTCATTCTATTAACTTTACCAGTTTCAACAATTTTTGGGTTAATGCAAACTATCTGGAAATTTTCATTACCAATAATAAAAACTCTTTCTTTAATACCACATTGATTGGCAGAAATACCGATACCACCATATAGTTTCATTGTCATCTTCAATCGTTTAATTAAAGTGGACATATAATGATTTGGTAATGATGTTTCATCATATTCCGGTATCGGTGCATTTAATACTTTATGTGCGGTATCAACTAATGGTAATGGAAGAATCTCTTCTTCTTTTTGTGTTTGTATTCCTGAACCAGTATCAATCGTTAAAAATTCACTCATTTTGCTATCCTTGAAAAATTATTTACCTTCTCAAATTTAATTACTGACCTAAACTTATCTTGTAATATATCGCCTTTATGACTGATTACAAATAAATTTACATCTTCTAACATATGTAGGATGTTCATTAAATACTCTGTGCCATTTGCATCTAAACTAGAATCAAATATTTCATCTAATATTAACAGATTAGTATTTGCAGAATTCTTTAACTTTGCAATTGTTCTCCATGTTAACATCAATGCCATATCAATTCTTTGTTTCTCACCTTCACTAAATGATTCATAACTAAATGCATCACGGTGTCTTGATTTAATTGTTTCTTTGAATGATTCATCTAAATTAAAATTAACAAAGAAGTCAAATGTGGCAAGATGTTTGTTTACAACTTTATTAATAACGGGTAGATATTGTTTGATAATTTTAGTTTTAATACCAGTATCTTTTAGTAGACCTGAAGCGGCTTCATAATATGTTTTTTCATCAATCAATTCTTTCTTCTTTTGTAGAATTATTTCTAATTCATTATTCAATTCATTTAACTTAGTATTCTCTGCATCCAAATTATCATGATTAATTTTCAATGATTCAATCTGTGATTTTAGTTTTGCAATATACTTGTTTGTTTCTGTAATAGAAGTTGTGTTGGTGGCATTATTAATTTGTAATTTCTGTATTTCTTTTTGTTTTACTGTAATCTCATTTAGTCGTTCTTGTTCTGCCAATAGTTTTTCTTCTAATACTTTCAATCCAGATTCTATTTCGGTAACTCTATCATTATTCTCTTTGATTTGTTGTTCTTTAAACCCCAAGGCAATTTCTTGCTTACAGGTTGGACAATTATCATTCTGTTCAAAGAAACTGATATCAGTCTTATATTTGGATAAGTTGTTCTCAATCTGCGATTCAATTTTAGTAAATTTCTTGAGTCTAGTCTCGACTTCAATTTTGTTTTCCACGTCGGTTTGTAATATGTTGATTGAGTTGGATGTTTGTTGTATTTTTTCTTGTAACTCAAGTATGTCAGTATTATACAATTTGATTTGATTATCATATTCTTCTACCTTCTCATCATTAGTTTTTTGTATACTCTTAATATGAGTATTCTGGATTTCAATCTTTGCTTCTACAATTTGTAACTTAGAATTGTTTTCAACAACATGATCTTTGTTACCAGACATCTTCTCTTTCAATACAGTATTCATTGTAGAAAAGATTTGTATGTCTAGTAAATCTTCAATGATAGACCTACGATCAGATGCAGATAACTGCATGAATGGCACGAATGATGCAGAACCTAATATAACAATCTGTGTAAATGATTTATAATTTAATTTTAGAATAAACTTCTCTAAGTATTCTTGATAATCTCTACTTGCGGCATCCTGATTCAGTAAATCGCCATCTTGATATATTTCAAAGATGTTAGGTTTTATGCCACGAATAATTTTATATTTTTTATTACCAATATCAAATTCACATTCAGTAACACAATCTTTTTGATTGATGGCATTAATCAGTTGTGGTTTGTTAATACTTCTAAATGCTTTACCAAATAGAGTAAAACACAATGCATCAAGCATCGTGGATTTACCCGCACCATTAGAACCAATAATTAATGTATTAGACGATCTTTGAAAATCAATCTCGGTATAATAATTACCAGTGCTAATAAAGTTCTTATATCTAACTTTTTTAAATACAATCATTAATCAACTCTCTCTACATTTACCGCTTCAACGTATAGTTCTTTCATTAGACCTTTAAGTATATCAGGTTTTACATTCAATGTCAACCCATCAATATACTTATTTAAGATAGTCATAGTATCTTCCGCTTGATTTACCAATTCTTCATCATCGGTAACTGAATTATCGGTAAAATCTTCAACTATACCTATATCAGCAACACCAGTTTTATATAAGTTATCCATCACACTATCAAACAGATATGGATTTTGTTTGTTGACTACCACAATCTTAACGTAAGTATCTTTCAAATTATCATAATCAAATGCTTTCCAGTATGTAAAGTCTTGGACAGTATCATCATAACTTAATCTATGAAACATTTTATATGGATTAGGTATAAATTCTAGTTCTCTTGTGTCTGTATCAAATACATGAAATCCTCTTTGGTCATCATAGTCTGCCCATGTAATTTCGTATTGATTGCCTAGATATGTTATATTACCATTAGTTGATTTATGATGAAAGTGACCAGATAATACAGTATCAAATCGTTTGAATAGAGAAGAATCTAAACCACCTTGACAAACATTACCACGATCCATTTCAAATCCAGATATTTCAAAATGACCAAATACAATTTGACTCTGTGTATTATTTAAAAATTCTAAACTACTTTGATAGTTACTTGAATTTATCCATGGTACCAATGCAACATTAATACCATCATATACTCTTTCAACGGGATCAATATACACATTTACATTATTGTAATGCTCAAATAATTCATTCATGGCATTGATTTCATTTGTATTCTTGTAAGTAACATCATGATTACCTACAATAACATCCATTTGAATATTGTTCTTTAATAATCTATCAAAGAATCTTTTACGCCAAGAATTCAATGTAACATAATTAATAAATTTTCTACGATCAACAACATCACCTAAATGACAAATCTGTGTGATGTTATTTTCTTCTAAGTATGGAAAGAATACATTTTCCCAAAACTTAAAAAAGAATTCATTGAATATTGCACTGTCACCTCTTGCACCGGCATGGGTGTCATTTATTAGGGCTAACTTCATCAAACTCACCTTTTTTCTGATATTCTATTCTATAAGTTCTGTTACGTAATTCACTACTGCTAAAGTGATGATCTCTCCGATTAAAATAGATTTCAATACCTCTACCAGCACAGATATCTTTTGCAGTGAATTGTTTTTCTTTATATTCATCACCAATAATTCTAACTGAAATTGGGAATGAACGGAATATTTCCTCTAAGTCACTTTCATATGTGTATGGTATAATCTGATCAACATATGTAACTGCCTTGAGTTGAATATATCTTTCAACTACACTTTGGATAGGTTTATTTTTTTCTTTCCGATCAATTGTTGGATCAGTTTGTAATCCAACAATTAAAAAGTCACATTGAGTCTTTGCTTCTTCTAACATCAATATGTGACCAGCATGAAGTAAATCAAATGCACTACATGTAAATCCAACTCTCATAATAATCTCCTTAAATTTCTGGTAGTTCTTTCACATCCAATTCAATAAAGTTTTCAATACCTTTAATCTTTACTTTCTTTTTATTCTTTTTAGTTTCTTCAAATGTATGAATGAATTCTGATATGTTATCATACATTTTAAATTGTTGCATATGCCCATTCTCATCTTCAAACATTTCACCTTCATCTAATAAACCAAACTGTTCTGTTGCTTTGTATTTTACATATAGTTGTTTCTTCTCTTTGGCAATTCTTCGTAGAAATGCAAAGTAAATAATCTGTGTAAAATAGGCAAATGGATTAGATGATTTGGCAGGATCAAAGTTTCTGAAATACATTATACAATTTTCAATACCATCTGCAATCATTTCATCTCTAAATGAATATGATACGAAGTTTGGTTTTCTAGATAGATGTTCTGCAATTTTAATAAAACATTCACCGATATAGTTTGGTACTATAGGTTCTGGTTTATCATTTTTTTTGGCTTCAACACACTTTTCGGTATAATCGGTTAGTGCTTTTAAGAAGTCGGCATTGTTAATGTAATGTGCTTTTTTCTTACTCATAATATTTACCTTATATTTCGCTTGACAGGTTAGTGATACATTGTTATAATGGTTTTGTCGTTCTTTAATGTAATATTCTTTTCTTATTACTTAATACTTCTTTAATGGTTTCAATACTATCTACATACTCTGAGAACTCTTCTTCTGAAACATCTTCTTCATCACCATCTTCGTTTAATGATTGTTCAATGTGGTCTGACTCTTCAATGATACATTCATTCAAATCAATCACTGCCTTATTATAATAATTAACAAGAGATTCTTTAGGTTGAAATACAGTTAATACGTCTTGTGAATAAACTGTAGCCATATTATATTGAATAATCTCTACAGGTAACCAAGGTACCATCATCATAACTGATTTACCAGTAATCTGTCTTTTAAATAATACTGTCATAGGATTGTTAAGTGTAACGATACCTTCTTCTTTATCTTCTATCATAGAAGCAATGATATCTTCACCCGATTGCATCCTTATTATTTTTATGTTATCCATGTCAAAAATACCCTTTTAGGTAAAAAAAATTATAAATAAGTGTAGATCGCCGAGTTGCAGCTCGCACCTACTCTAATACGAAAGGACCGTATCAGTATGACTATTTATTCTTCTAAAAACAGACCTAATCATTTTTATGTATATGCTTATCTAAGAGATAATAATTTACCTTATTATATAGGTAAAGGTTGCAGAGATAGAGCATGGAACAAAAATCATTCAATAAACATACCTAATGATAACACAAAAATAATAATAATGCAAGCTAATTTAACGGAAATTGGAGCATTTGCCATAGAAAGAAGAATGATTCAATGGTATGGAAGAATTGATAATGGTACAGGTATACTTAGAAATTTAACTGATGGTGGTGATGGAACATCCGGTTATAAACAATCAGAAATACACATACAAAAACGAAAAAAAGCTAGACTTTTAAGTGGATATAATCATACACCAGAATCTAAAAATAAATTATCAATTAATAAAACAGGTAAACTTAGACCAGATCATAGTCAAAAAATGAAACAGTATTGGGATAAAAAAACAAAAGAAGAAAAATTACAACATTCCAAAAAAACTTTTAATAAAAATTAAATTTTTAATTCTATATTATAAAACTTATAATTAAATTTTTCATCGTCATACATCTTTACTCTGCCAACGAAGTGTGTCAAGGTATAATTAACATGTTTGCCTATTCTAAAATCATCAGAGATATCATAAAGAACCGCTTCTTCTTTATTATCACCTAATCTAAGTCCACGACCAATTGATTGTAGATTACGAATTTTTGATTTAGATGGTGATGCAAATATTACATTATGTAAATTACGTATATTAATACCAGTTGAGAATGTACCGTATGAAGCAACAATAATGGCATCTGTTTCACGTTCAGTTATATCTCTAATAGATTCTCTAACTTCGGTATCAGTACCACCATATACAAAAAATACTTTACGTTTACCTGCTTCTTCTTTTATAATATTATGTAGAACTTTACCATGTTTATCTACAAATTGAAATAGTATTAATGAATTACCTTTCAACGACAAGGCAAGATTCTTTATAAATGCATTTCTTGCTGTGTTCAATACTATATATTCAATCTCTTCTTTGTAGTCCCACTTCTTAGATAACTTACAAACTTCTTCTGGATATTTAAGTATTAAACATTTAATCTTAAATTTAGATAACTGTTTGTTATCCATTAATTCTTTTGTTGTTGTTGCTTTATATACTGGTCCAAATAAACCTTCTAATACTAATCTATGAACATTACTCATTTTTTTCCATAATATTTTTTAACATTTGTTGTCGTCTTTTTTCTATCAATAATAAAGATTTTTCTTTACCTAAAAGTTCTTCGTATGTTTTGCCTCTTGACCAATCACCAATTTTTTTCTTAGATTCTTCTGTGTGTGGATATCTGCCACTATATGTTAATTGTTCAAAGGATATTTTTCCATCAATAAAAGAATACAACCTTCTTTTTGTTGTTTGTAATTTTTCCCAAGCTTCTTTTCTACTTTTATACTTTATTCCATTTATTTCTATTTCTTTAGCATTTGGATTATTTTCTGACATTCTTTTCATTTCTTTATCAGAAAGAGTTTTACCTTTATGATGTAAACTTGCTGATAAAGAGTGTGCTTTTCTAGCTATTTCATAACCAATTGAAGTGTAGTACCTATTAGTAGAATCATGGTATCTCATCATGCCAAAAGCATGACCCATTTTAATTTTATCTTTTCCTTTTGAAAATTTCCATAATAACCAATGACACACAAAGTGTTCTCTTGCTGTCAATTTTACTTTATTTTTTTTACCATTGTCACCACCTAAAGATTTAGGTATTATATGGTGCTCCTCAAAATACTCGGTCAATGTCCGAGTATTAGCTTTTTCTATTATAGAGTAATATATTTTTTGATAGTCCATATTTCTATTTATGCGTTTTAGTTCCTTCTAATAGGTTAATTAGATAATGTTCCGGTGCAACCTATTCTATATTTTGCATTAACCAATTGTGTCATGATTGTGGCGAGTGATTTGGCTTTAAATTGGTGTGCCTCATCACCTATAACAAAATCAAATTGATTGAAGTATTCAGGTGGATTTTTGTAGATAGATTGCCATGTTGTGATGGTCAAAAACTTATCTGTGACCTTATCTTTACCTGCATACTGTTTATGACAAAACTCTTCTGAGTTATATCCATAAGATTGAAAGTCGGTATACATCTGTTCAACGAGTGAAGTTGTTGGTACAACCAATAAACCTTTTCTTTGTGTTTGCTGAATATATCTCAACATCAAATAAATGATTAAAGATTTACCTGATGCAGTAGGTGAAAGAAGTAGAATTCTTTTATTACGGATTGCATGAACAAAAGAGTTAACTTGATAGTCACGAGGTTCAAATGGCAAACCAAGTGTCTGTATAAAGTCATTGGCTTCTTTTAGGGAGTAATTGTCTGTGACTGTTATCTCAGAATCAATCTCAATTTTGTAATCTCTTTCTTTACAAAACTTTTCAATATAAGGTACCAAGCCATGGTATATTTCCATGGTTCTTAAATTTAGGAGCCTCACCTTCCCATCCCAAACTCTCGCTTTAAATTTGGGTGTGTATTGATAACCTGGAACATAAAATTCAAAATATTGAGAAAGTTCTTGTGCTACATTTCTTTCTGATACTACTCTGATAAAGGCTTCGTTGACCTTTTCTAATCTTAAATCATACACCCTGTATAAACCTTTCCCATGTTATAAAGTCCCTCAGTTGAAATGTCCTACTATTTAGTTCTTTCATAATACTCTGACACACTTCAACAATTTCATCATGCATAACTTTAATTGCAACATACTTGTTTAGGTCATCATCACTTTCAAGATATGATGCCACTTCAGATTTAAGAACAAAAGGAAATGGTTCCCAACCATACTTCTTAAGTTGGTCATCATCTAGTTTACCAGTATAGTATTCCCACTTTACTCTACGCATTTTGTTATACTTAAACTCTGCTTCTTTAGACAACAACCTATGTCTTGAAAGCATATTCAAGTATTTGCTATGTAATTGTGGTATATTAATTAATTCTCTGCCAGGTTCTGTTCTATCAATCACAGAATCTTTGCGCCACATTTCTAATAATTCATCAAGTTTATTCATAAAAAATCTCCTTAAAAGGAGTATACACTAGTTAAAACAGTTTGTCAACATTATAATAGGAAAATCTGAAGGTACAATCGGCAGTAATAGGATTCTCGGGACTATCTGTAGAAGTTACAAAGAAGGTAGATAAAGAAGTTGGAAAACAATCATAGAATTTAAATCTAAAATATGGTATATTTGCAGATGAATATAATGTTAATACTGCATCTGAGTATTGTGGTGTTGCCGTATTGGAAATATTAGGACTTAAATTTCTGAGATTAACATACTCTGCAAAATCTGTAGGAAATGTCATACCTCTAATCCAGTCATGTATTTCTAACCATGTTTTTAATTCTTCATCAATATAGAATGTAACATTTAACATATCATATATTGCTTTTTCACCTGGTGAATATAAATCAACAAATGGATTTTGTCTAGGTACTTCAGACATTGATATACCAGGTAAACTTACGCCTTGGCAAAAGTATTCCATATTAGGAACACGTCCAAAAGACATAGTAAACTTATTTGGATGTAATAAATTTGTATTTGATGGTGATCTAGTGAGTGCTGTCATATGTGTATTTATAAAGAAAAAAAAGAGGACTTCTTTTGAAAGTCCTCTTTGGAGATGGTACCCGTATTATTTTTGTTATTATTGGGTACCGTTTTATTACATAATGTTTACGACTTTGAAACCACGATAGTAAACATTGCTTGTTACATTGATAGCGCCGAGGTCTTGTGTTGTACCATTTGCGAATGGGTTTGCAACAATACCGTAACGAGTCTTGAAACCAATCTTTGGTTGGAAAGTATTGGTGTCAACAGCACGAACCATTTGGAGAGGAACGTATGGGCAGTAGAACAAACCTGCGTCATAAGCGTTACTACCTTTATAACCAACAACAGCAAACTCTGCAGTTGAAGAAGCGATAAAGTATGGATCAATGTAAACTTTCAAACGACCAAACATTGTACCAGCAAATGTGTTACCAGTGTCATCAACTGTTAGGTTAACTTGACCTTGTAAAGCAGAATTGTAATCTAACAATCCAGCCATTGCAAATGCAGAAGCAACGTCTGAAGAACAAATTACAACATTACCTTTACCACGACGGGTTTGTTTAGCAATTGTATTTGCTTCACGTTCGATTTGGAATGCCAAACCTTTGATCTTTTCAACCATCCAACGACCATTAGAATCTGTGTCAAGGTCAAATGTACCAGCACTTGTTGTACCAAGTTGAGCACCAACTTTAGCAGAGTAGTAAATTGTGCGGAGAACTTCACGATTGATCTCAGCAAGAATTTCTGCAGAAAGAATGTTTGCTAATTCTGTTTCAGCGTCAAGACCGTGAACTGCTTTCAAGTCTTGTGCTAATTCCATTGAGTATTCAGCTTTCAATGCACGTGTCTTAGCAGATACAGTTACTTTCTCGATTGTGAAACCCATTTCAGCAGGTGTCAAATCTTCAGCAACAGCAGTAGCCATTGCATAACCTGGAGTAGCGTTAGCAGTAAACGTGTTACTGTTGTAAGCTGCATTGTATGTAACATTCAATGCTTGTTGTGCGCCTGTTGAAGCACCACCAAACATGGTATTGGCTTCATTGTAGAATGCTTCGATGCCTGAAGAAGCAACATTGCGGTTTGTACCGTATGTTGAACGCATTGCGAAGATCAAGCCAGTAGGACCAGTCATTGGTTGAACGCCACAGATATCGTAAGCGATCAAGTTAGGCAATGAACGGCGTACCAAACTGATAAGGATTGGATCAAAACCAGCAACAGGACCTGCAGGTGATGCACCGCCACCAAAACCACCTGTACCAGAAGCATTGGTGATTGTTTCATTCATGATGCCAGCTTCTTTGAGCATGGCTTGTTGTTGATTCTCAAGAACTAACGCTGTAACTGCTCTGCGATATGAATCCTTGATTGGGGCTAATTCTTGATGCTCAAGAACTGGTGCCCATTTTTTTTGTAGGTCTTCCGATAGATACATTTAAATCTCCTTTGTTGTTATAAATTATTTCTTACTTTTTGAAATTGCTTGCATGACGGAATTAACATAAGGATCTAATGATGCCTGGTGTTTTTCTGAACCGTCCTCTACTTGTTCATGTAGTTGGTCAGCATCAGCTTTTTTAACATTGCCTGATGGGAAGTAGTTTTCACGGATAGTTTCAAGTTTGTTTTTGTATTCGTCCTCTGTGGAGAATTCAACACCCTCTGCGAGTGATTTGATTTTTTCAACTTGAGTAGCGATCAACCCTTCGGTAACTGCATGGGTAATTTCTTGTTTACGTGATTCAACCAATGACTTCTTGATTTCAATACCACGTTCGATTTCTTCGTTAAGTTGGCCTTCAAGTTCTTCAACTTTAGATGCTAACTCTTCTACCAAATCAACTTTGTCTGTAGGAACATCAATGTAATGTTCTACGAATAGATTTTTAAGACCAGCAATAAAATCTTCTGTTAATTCAGCACGTAGACCTTTTTCGATTGCGATTTCATTGTCGGCAATCCATTGTTCTACAACATATGACAGGTAATCATTTACTTTTTCTGTCAAATCTTCTTTAACTGATTCTACTGCTTCTTCTAACATAGAAGCATAACGTGCTTCTGTTTCTTCTTCTAATTGTGAAATACGGTCTTGAACTCGTGCTTCAAAAATGGTTGAAACTTTTGATCTGAATTCTTCTGAAATTGCTGAGTCAGCAAACATTGCATCAATATCACTTGATACATCTAACAATTCGATTTCTACTTCCGTTTCTTCCATTTTAGAGGAAGCATCTGATGGTTTTGTTGTTGGTGCAGTTGCAGACTTTGATGATGGTGTAATCTTGTGTGAATCATCATCTGGTTTTGCATTTTGTGGTGTTGGACCACCTGCATCATGGATTTCTACGCCTTGTGGTTTTTCCATAGGTGCAGCGTTCTTTCCTTTGGTGCCAGAAAGAATTTCGGCTGCTGCCTCAAAAAGTTTGTTTGTTGCCATTGAAAATCTCCTTTTGTTTATTTATTTATAATAATTAAAGTTTTGATAAAAAGTTTTCGAAGAGTCTCAATGAAACTTCTTCTATTTGCTTACTTGAGGCTTTTCTAATTTGCTTTCTTGAGTTATCAATGTCGATCTCTACGAAACGACCCTCAACAAATAGCCATTCTTTGCCTTCCATAATACCATTTACAAATGCACCAGGTGCTGATGGATCTGCAACAATATCTGCTGCTGTAGCAAGACGAAAATCATCCTGCACAACATTGACACCCTCATTATTAGCAACTAATGAACCCATACCTCTTGATGATACACCTAGACTAACACCAGAATCAATAAAGTTTTTAACAATATTACCATAAGGTGTTTCTAAGATCATTGCTTTACCAACAAAAGTATTGCCTTCTTTAGTCAAACTAACAATTTTGTGTGATACTCTTTCTAAATTAATACTTGGAGTATCTGGATGTCCTAACTCTCCTAAAGCACGATTGGTATTGATAAACTCTTCAGTATATCTCTGCACTTCACGCTCTAGAATAGGCATCTTATAAATTCTTCTATTCTTATTTGGTTCTTCAGCAACTAAAAATCGTCCTTCAATAAACAATGATTTTTTACCTGCTTCGTTTGATTCAGTAATATAATTTACTGATTCAATATTTTCTCTAATTAGTTTCATAGTAGTTATTCCGATTAAGCAAATGCTTGGCTATAAACATCGTTAGCATAATTAGCATGTTTAGATACTTCCATAATGATTGATCCACCTGTTGCAATAGTGCATACAATGTTTGCCGTTGATGTGTTGGATAACGCATATCCAAATTCATCAAATTTCATATCACCAGTTTGATATAATGATAACACTGTTGGTCCGCCTGTTCTTGAAATGGTAATAGAACCATTAGTAGACCAAGTAATTCTACGAAGAGAAGCTGATGTTATTGTTTCTTGAACAGAAGCTGAAAGATCGGTTAACAAAATGGTATAAGTTGCTGGACCTTCAGCACGAACAATACTAGTACCTTTTCTTGAATTTGTTATTTCATATGCCATTTACTTTATCCCCATTGAGTTGCGGCGGCGAATTGATTGTTTTCTTTTCAACAAAACTCTATTAATCTTCGCACGACCTTTTGTTTTCCAATATCTTTTTAACATTCTAGCTTTATGAATTCTTGTTGATGCAGGAATTCGTTTAACTGTATTACCTGAAAGTCTATAACCTTTAATACCAGATTTACGAACATTTCGTTGAACAATTATTCTATTCTTTTTGTTCCTACGAATCCTTCGTCTAATCTTTGTAATTCTACCCATCTTGATAATGTTTGCTTCATCTAATTCAACTTCTTCAAATGAACCTTCAGCAACATATCTCTTTGCTTCTTCTAATCTCTTTTCAGTAATTTCATTTAGTTTGGCAAATATTAGTTCTTTTGCTTCACTGAGTCTATTACTTAAAATTAAATCTATAATCATTTGGCACGTTTAAAAGCAAAGTCTGCTGCTTTTTGAAAGTTACCAGGACTCTTATGTACCATATCTGCAAACTTCTTTTTATTTTGATCATTTAATGCATTATGAACTTGTGTTAATGCTGATGCTGTAAAATGATCTACTTTACGTGTATGACCAGAAGCAAATTTAACCGATTTAGCGGATTTATCAGATACAATTTTATGTAGTGTATCCATAACTGCTTCTTCCAATTCTACTTCTTCAGCTTGAATAGAAGCACCTTCAATATGTTTTTCATTTGAATACGCTACACTAAAATACTTTTTCAATCTTTCATTATAGTATAGTGCAATCTTTGTTTCATCTGGATACAAACGAATTGCTTTTCTTTTCAGTAACAATGTAACGGGTGGATCACCTTTCATTACATTATCTGCTTCTACAATTTCAATTTCTTCTTTAATCTTATCTGGATCATCACCAATTTCTGGTGCATCTTGCCCAACTTTAATACGATGTGCTTTATATTTGTGACCAGCAGAATCAATCTTATAATCTGATGTTGCAAGAACACCTTCATCTAAATCTTCTCTTACTGCTCTACGTGCTTGAGAGAAGATTTGTTTATTATTAGTAATAACATCTACCATTCTATTAAAGATATTTTGAATGATTGCTCTATCGGCAGGAGAGAAATTTGGTTTCTCTTCTTCCATTTTACCAAGAATTTTATGTAGTCTTTGTATCTGTGCTTTGTTACCTAAACCAGCACGAACTAAAACGTCAAACTTTGAATAGTCTGATTTTTCTTCTTCTACGATTGATTTAAATTCTTGTAATGATTTCATTTTACTCGGTTTCTGCGGTTTCTACTTCGGGTTGATTACCAAACAATGAACTTGCAATTTCTTGTTTACGTCCTTCTAAATTCTCAAAAGCACGAGCGGCCAATAACTCTTCAAGTGCATCTTTAGCACCTACGTTATCTCCTTGACCTACTAAATCTATAAAATTTCTAATCTGTTCCATAATATTCTCCTTATTTCATATTTATAACTTTGGAAAACTTTTCTACCTGTTTATCTAATTCAGGTGTTTCCGATTCGTTTGAACCTTTATCTGATACATTATCCACTGGTGCATATTGTTCTGGTGTTGTTTGTTGTTGATTTTGTTCTTGACCTTGATCTAATGATTGTCCATCAGGTCCAGTTTGTTCAGGTTGTGGTTCTGCATCAATTTGTTTTTGCATCTCTTCAATTTCTTCATCAGTCAACTGCAATACATTTTTCTTTACCCATTCCTGTGAGTAATACTTACCAACATATGGTTCAACTAAATTTAAAATTGATATTCTTTGTTGAAGTAAATCTGCTTCTTTTAATTCTACAAAATTATTATCTTTCTTATAATCATAATAGATATTTTCTCTAAACTTATCCCACTCTTCTTCGGTACATACACCTTTCAAAGATAGTTGAACACGTAATGCATGATCAAATAATTGAGAAAACTTATTGCGAAGTCTATTAATAAACTTATTAAATCTTAATTCATCTCTAGTTACTTCAGTTGTTCTACCAATACCTGCCATACCACCACCATTTTGCTGATCCAATCTTGAATACGGAACACTAAGTGATTGTAATAACTTCTTTTGAAAGTATTGAACATCTTCAATTTGCCCAAGATTTTGTCCTGCAGGCAATGTTGTAATTTCTGTTCCTTTACCACCTTCTCTACGTGGTAACCAAAAATCTTCCAACATTGACATATGTTTACGATCATCTCTTAACTCACCAGTATTGGCATCATATACCATTTTGTTACGATACTTAGTCATAACATCACGCATATACTGTTCTGCTTTACCTTTTGGTAAATTACCAACATCAATATAAAATATTCTACGTTCTGGTGCTCTAGATAATCTATAGATAACTACAGCATCTTCAATCATTCTTAATTGATTGAGTGGTTTAATTGCTTTATGCAAATATGAAATAACAAAAGTATTCTTTGCATCCATCAATCCAGAGTTTACATTAACAATAGACTCTGGTGCAATTCTTAATCCTTGAGATACACCTGCAGTGTAACTTTGTGTAATAGTACCACGATCATTATACATGTAGTATTCAGCAATAGACTGAATAATTTCTGCCCCTGTTTTTGGATCTCTTCCTTTTTTAATCTCACGAATTTTTCTAATCTTTCGTGGATCAATATATCTTAATTCTTGAATACCGTCTTTAGGTTTCTTTTCATCTAAAACAATTTGAAAGTAAATTCTACCATCAATATACCAGCGTTTGTAAATATCATCAGCAAGATTACTAAAGTTTAACATCTTTAGAACAGTATCAAACTCTTCGTGGATTTTCTTTTTAATTGAATCTGGTTGTTTAAGATTATCCATTACAATATCAACAACTGTACCATCTTCATCATGTGTGATAGACTCATTAACAATTTCATTAATTGCCATGTCACATTCAGGATGATTTGCCATTTCTCTATAACGAGTAATTAACTCTAACTCATTCCGAACAGAACCTTCTAAATCTACATAGGTACCGTAATGAGCATTTTGAGTGATGACAACCGCACCATCATCTTGATTTGGAGGTGTGAAAGAAGGTTGCTCAGGCTTTTCAACCTGAACAACATCTTTATTCCCTAGTGTAAAACCGAATAACTTAATAGCCACTATTATTTCCTTTTAAACATTATAAAAAGTATAAGGATCTCTCCCTATACTTATACTACTAAATCCTCGGCAGATTCCCACCATTGATAACTCAAGTTTACAGTAAACTCTTCAATAGTATCATTAGAACCCCAATCAACATCAATTGCTGATAAATCTGTTGGAAATACGCCAATAAATTTATACTTTTTCAAGATGTTACCACCTTTACCATATTGGCGAACTTCAGCATCAACACTATAACCCAATGGTGTAGCTGCAGCCGGTGTTCTTACATTTAAATTGTGACTATTAAGACCACTCATCCAGCGTTCAAAAGCATTACGGATAACAAAATCTTCATCATTAATGATTGTAACTGACCAATCTTGGAAAGTTCTGTTACCTGCAAATTTTAATTCACGTCCAAAATACTGAACGGGAACCGAATTAACTGTTGATCCAGGTAGTTGTGCTGTCTTACACATAAAACTCATTTTACTTTGTGCGTTTCCAGGCAATGCGAAGGCAGGAAAGGGAAGCGTAACCTCGAACAGATTTGGTCTCGCTCCATCTCCTGTCATCTGAGAGCGGAACTCGTTTACATTAAAAGCCATTTAATATTCTCCTATCTCTCTTATTTATTAAAATGTACCAACAATTTCATCAAATGCAACACCAGTGCCAACTGCAACAAAGTTAAGTTGAATGAAGTTGATTGAACGGGCGGGTTTGATGTAGATATCACCAACAAATTGATTTGAATCAATAACATTTGCGGTATTATTCGTTGTATCACAGATAACTCTGTAATCGTAAATACCACGGCGGCCTTTAATTTCACGCAAGAATGGTTCTACAAGATTTACAAATGCTGCTCTTGTAAATTCATCATTGAATTCAAACAGTGTTGATCTTGCAGCTTTAGCAATTGATTTCTCAAGAACAATAAACAATCTACGAACATTGATCCGATCAAATGCAGATGATTTACCTGTTTGAAGAGTCTTATCACCGTAAAGAATTGTACCTTCACCAGCAAATGTTACTACTGGATTAATAGAATTCTTATACAAAGTATCTCTTTGTGCCGATGTAGGATTCCAAGCAAGTTTAACAACATTCTTGATAATACCACGTGAAAGACCTGCAGGTGAAAACCATGCATCACGATCAGCATCAGTGCGAGCGCATAGACCAGCAATGTCACCATTTAATGGTACCCAACGATATACATTGTTATATTTGTCAAATTGATATTTCCAACCACTATCAACAAATGCATATGAAGATTTTGTAAATGTTGCAGCAGTAGCAGTAACACTTGTTAATTCACCATTGTAATTATCAACACAGTCATCTAGTTGTGGTGAAATAAATGCGATACAATCTTTACGTGACTCTGCAAGTGAAATTATTTTATTAGGTATCGTTGTACCCGTTGTTACACCTGCCATTAAGAATGATACATCTTCTGAATCGGCATTAGCATACAAATCTAATGTTGCACTAATGTTTGCAGCGGTTGGTGTATCATCAATACCACCAGCCAATGATGCAGTTAAATTGCCGGAAAGATTTTTAAATGTTACTGCGCCAGCAATTGAAGAACCCCAATTGTTATTAGCGCCATCAACCATGTTAGAAGCTGGATGACCATTCCACCAAATGTATTTTGATTTAGAATTGATTACATCTTTATAATAGTTACTTGTTCCATCAGGATTTTTAATATCAGATGCTTTTGATGCATAAGAAAATCTTTCAAGAACTGTATTTGCTGTTGATGAGAATTGACCATCTTCATCAATAACAACAATATGAATTTCATCATTTGCTGAATTTTTATTCGATGCTGCAGTAGATGTTCCTGGTGCAGAATCAAAATAAGAATTGTATGCCCATGTGCTAAAGTTATTTGAATCTACCATTGATACTTTTAGTGAATTACCTAAAGCACCCGGATACTTAGCTTGGAACAATGTTGTTGTGTTTGCACTGTAATTTGCTTCGTAATCGTCTTTGTTTAAAATCAAACGAGCAGTACCTGCACCGCCACCTGCAGCATTTTTAGCTGCAGTACCAACTGACCGAGCAAATTTAAAATTACTACCATATGCTAAGAAATTGGCAGCAGTAAAAAATGACCCGTATGTATTTGCATCTGGTTTACCGAATGTATCTGCAAATTGTGATTCGCTGCTAATAAGAACTACGTTATTTGCAGGACCCCAAACAGACGCACCAGCTAAACCACCAATAGTAGTGGACACAGAAGGAACAACTGTAGTCGCATCTACTTCGGAGACCAGAACTCCTGGTGATAATTGAAAAGCCATGTTATTTTCTCCTTTTTATATTCATGGAATTTATAACTCAATTTATAGTATATTTATAATTTTAGAATGTTGACGGCATATAACCACGATTCTTCGCTACGGTCCATATGTCCTCACCATCATACATCTTTTCTTCTTCTTTTCCATCATCAAAAATACCTATTGGCATATATTCATCTTCTAAATGCATCTTGCTTTCTTCCATTAATCTACGTCTGATATCAGAATTTGTAGTTTCTCTAAAGAAAGTTTGAGATGTTAACCAGGAAAATAGAACTAATGCCATCACCAAATCGTCATGATTACCTTCTTCTGCCTCATATGAATCTCTTACCTTGACAAATGTGTTTAACTCAGATATAATATCAAAATCTTCAATGATTAGTTTCTTTGTTTCTACCAAAGTCTTTAAGTTTGCACACCCAATCTTCTTAACGGGTGTTGTGGTCTTTATACCAAATGATACCGCTTTCTTATAACCAGCAGATAAATGCTGACCTTTTGTAACATGTTTTTGTATTTTGAATATATTCTCGTATTCTAATTCATAATGTAAAATGTCAACAACTTGTTGACCTACATTATTAGTCTCTGCCAACAGAAATGCACCATTATATCTTTGTCCAATATTATATATGATAGTAGGAAAGAGTAAAGGTGCAATGTTATTATCTCTATATTTTGCCACTAGTTTATATGGTATATCTGTTACATCAACAACTGCAACTGTAGAATAGTCTTGACCTACACCTTCTGCACAGTCTACAGTCATTACATACGTTCTATCTGGTCTTGGCATTTCATGTATATCTAATCCTTCAATAGAACTTAATGGATCTCTAAATGCTAATTGTCTTAATATAATACCAGGTATTAATGTTGCAGAAGAACCAATGAATTCAGTTTCAAACTCTTGTTGAAATTGTTCTTCACTAGTATTTCTAATTGTTTCTTCTTTCCACTTTTGATCTCTACCTGGTACCATTGACCAGTGAACTTCAAGTGGTTTATATAATGACCGTTTCTCTGTTGCATCTACCCACATCTTATAGAAATGATTTAGGCCATAAGGTGTAGATACAATGATTACTTTTGTTGTTTTACCTGAAGAGATAACGGGATATGTAGATGTAAAGAAATCATTTGCCATATTCTGTGGAACGAAAGCAAACTCATCAAGAAAGATTAAGTTGTATGTTCCTCCACGAACACCAGAATTTGATGTTGCAAATGCGGCAATCTTAGAACCGTTCTCTAATTCTAAACTTCTTTTATTCCAAACTACAATACCTTGTTGTAACCAAATTGGTAAATATTCATATGCATATTGTATTCTACTTAAAATATCTTGTGCGAGATTACCTTTGTTAGCAAGAATTGCAACTGAAAAGTTTTCTTTGAATAATACACACCATAACATGTAACCCGCAGATGTTGTTGTTTTACCAACTTGTCGAGGCATCTTACAAATACTAAAACGATTCTCATGGAAATTTCTGACCATATCTTCTTGAAATGGCCACATCTCAAATGGAATAAGACCACGGTCCACGTTGACGATTTTTACATACGTCTTAATGAAGTAAACAGGATCATCTATACACTTTGCAATTTCTATTGCTTGTTCTTCAGTGTATGATAATTCAATTCCTGTGGGTTTTAGTTTTGGATTACCTAAATAACCTTGCATTACTTAATAATACTTCTCAACATCCATGCATGTTTCTGATGTTTACCCAATAAGTCTTGCAAGAAATTAGATACTGCTGGTTCATTCGCTTGATCGGCTGCAACAATACCTGCACGAAGATGATAAATGTATCTGTCATTATCGGCTTTGATTTCTGCCATCATTGATAGTGCCATTGGTATTGTTGTTGCATCTTGAATATCTGATAACTCTTTAAATCTTGTTAATGAACCTGGCGCATATGAATCTAATCTTCTTAGATGTTCAGCGATATCATCTGTCTGTGCCCAAATATCATTGTAGAGACCATCAAGAAAAGAATGATATTGTGGAAAATCTTTACCTTCAATGTTCCAATGATAGTTATGTGTCTTTAGGTAAAGGCAAAAGTTGGTTGCTAAGATTACTTTTAATTGTTGGATTAGTTGATCCATTATTTACTACTCCTAATTAGTTTTACCATCTCTGCAGTTGAACCGATGAATACTGCTTTATCTATAACGGTTTTTTCTGATGTTGGTTGATTGTTATTTAATTCTTTTCTTTTCTTTTGTATATCTAATAAATCTTTATTTAAGTCTGCCATCGTCTTAATTAGATTGGCAACAACTTCATATGCTCTTGGATGTTCTGTTTCTTTTGCTACATTTAATAAATTATCAACTGCAACATTACCTTTTTGTAATAATGAATTGATATTTGTTCTAGCAATATTAAAATCTGTTTCAACATCATTATTTGTGGATACAACTACAGGCATTTCTTCTACCAATTTTTCAGTAGGTTCAATATCAAAAATTTCTGATAGATTTTTTTCTAGAGTTTTCATGATGGTAAAGTTTCAGGCCATTCTGTAAAGTTTTCTGAGAATCCATAATGTGATGAAGCATTTGCACTAACTGGATATGGTTTAGTAGATGTAGCAAATGCATTAACACTATTACTATTTGCGATATCAGTAGAATCTGTAACAATCATAGTATTTGTATTTGCAGTAGTTATTAATGTTGCAGGTTTTACTGGTGGGAATATGTATGCTTTAACAGTAAAAGATAAATTCCACATAACCATTCTTGTAGTCATCATATCACCCTCATAGTCTATCGAAGGTGATACAGAATTTAATATTACTGGCATGTCATATGTTCTATTCATACTTGGAATAAAATTCACAGTAACAGTATAATCTGGTGTAAAAAATGGTAATATCTGTTCTAATATCTGTGTACCATCTTCAATATTTCTAACATATATTGATAATGAAAAATCAAAACTATATGGTACAGGTGCATATTGACTATTATAAGAACCAGAAACAGTATTTGCTGAAAAGTTATTCTGTAGTGTAATATGTTTTCGTGATGAATCGTAACTTAAACCATCCAAATCAAAACTCATTCTTGGTAATGATGTGGCAATAGATTTTGTTAATGACGGATCTGTAGTTAATCTCGTAAAATATTTTTCTTTTGGACCATAAGATAAAGGTACTTTGATTTTTTCATAATCGATTGTACCTGCTTTATTATATCTTACTAATTGGATGTCATTGAATAGTGTTCCAAATGCAACAACTATTTTTCTAATTGTTCTATTATAAAAATGACTATTACCCAGCATTATGCTTCTCCAAACGGATTATGCTCAGTGAAATCAATGATACTATCCGATTCACCTTCTATTAACGTATTGTCTGCTATATCTTCAAAGATATTATTATTAGCTTGTGTGGTATCATCTTCTGCTAATAATATGTAACGAGCATTACTTGTAACACCTATAACATTAGCAGATGCAACAAAATCACCACGAACTTGAATTACGTTTAATGTGGAGTATGGTACAAACGAATACACAATAGCTTGAGCATTTGCATATGCTAAGTTTGCACCTTGATAAACAATTTCACTTGATAAGTATGTTCCACTTCCAGTATTTGATAATGCCAATCGTGTTCTCTTATAAGAATCAAATATTTGATTATCAACTTCTTGAACACCGGTACTAATAATTTCTTCAGAGAATACAAACTGTTTCATCTTTAATGCATAGACATAGACGTTACCACCACGACCACGACCTAACGTATAAAACATTGCTTGGTCATTTTCATGTTCTACAAAAGTTATTTCAAAAAAGTTTTGAACTAAAGGTATATAAACTAAATCACCTTCTCTTGGTCTATGTAATGGTACTGTTGATGCAAATCTTCTTCGTGACATTAATAAAGTAACTTCATCTTTAATCTCTAGACCAAACTTAGAAATGAAGTCACCTTCACCGTCCATACCAGTAACATTCTCAAGATACATTTCCATTTGATATGCATTACGGAATTGTTTTATAGTATCTTCACCATAAATTTGGTCAATACTATCTCTTGAAGAAAAAGGCATATAATAAACATCCATGCCATTAACTTGCATAGATTCAATAACTAAATCTTCAACAAGTAATTGCTCACTTGTTATTTGATTGATTGGAAAATTATTAAAATAAAAGTTGGTTGCCATTATCCTACAAACATTTCATTGGGCAACACATTGTATGATTGCATCTCTTCTTCTATTTTATCAATTTCTGCTTGTGCTTCTTGCATGATTCTTGGTCCATCTAAAGTAACACCGCCAGGTAATTGCACATTAGCAAACTTACTTAGATTGGTACCCCATTGATATTTAATTTTCTCTGTAGCATACTTCTTGAGAAATCTATCATTCCAAATATCTGTGATGCCATCTTTAGTCAGTGTTATTGCGGTATTGGTAGTAGTAAATGCACTGCTAACATTTAAAGCAATATCAGAATTAATTTCAACAACTGTTCTTACTTGAGTGCCAAAATTAATTTCATCACCAATTAAAATATCTCTTGTAAATGTTGTACCTGTTCCTACAACCATAACATTAGATGCAGCAACATTTGCAGTGCCTTCTACTGTCATTGTATCTGGATCTAATTTTCTATAACATTCCATTACCAGATATTCATTTAACATTACATCTCTTGACCAATCAATATCAAGGAATATCTTATTCATATGCCGATTGAATCTAAACTGTGGCATACCAGAAAACAACATATTCAATGTGGTAATATGTTGCATTGTAATCTCATATGACACATAAGATACAGATGTGAAGTCATAGAGATCGTGTAATCTTAATTGATAACGCATATCAAACATATTTACAGATGATGTTGAGTTATCAAATGGCAACACACCAGTAACAAACAGAACCGAATCAGGACAATAAATCCATTTACGGTCTATATCTATTTGAGTAACTTTGTGTTTCATAAACATTTTTTGACAACCATCAAAATGATAGTCATGGAAAAATGCTAAAGCATCATCAATCCGATCTTCTACCTGATCGTCATCAACATTGATTTGAATGACTGGATGACCCAATCTACGTAGACAATAATCTTTAAATTGGGCTCTTGTTGTTGGTTTTGCCATGTTTCCACCTATAGTAGTATTATCTATTTATAACATAATACTCTTACTACTAATAGAGTTACACTGAAGATTGTTGGCCTTGTTGTTCGTTCAACTGTGGACCAAGTTGTTCTTCAAGATTTTTTACCAAACGAAACACAGATTCAAATGGTAATTTTCCTAATCCGGCTAAGATAATATTTACTTCATCTAAATTCAATTCAAGTTTTAACATACTTCATCCTTTAAAAGTTATATTTACCAAGGTTTACCAGTTAATGTAACTGGATTTTTTTGCGATTCAATTTGATCAATTAATGAGTTTTCATAATCAGTGACTTGTTCTGTTCCTAAAGTGTTCTTTACCCAATCAACTACAATTTCTTCAGTTAAACTGTCAAAAGCAATAAATGTATCACCACGAGTGAGTGAAAGTGAACCATATACATTACTATAATATGTATGTTCTCCTACAGTCTCAGTTGCATTTGCTCTCCAATGAACGACAGTAACTAATCCATCGGATGCATTACGATCCATTTGTTCAATATTCCATGTTTTTGTAACTGCCATTATTTATTCTCCAGTGCTGTTAGTCTTGTTGTTAATGATTCAATAAGTGCTTGTTGTTCTTGAATACCTTTAATTAGATGTGGAACTAATTCTGTATAACGAACTGAAAGATAATCTATACCGTCAATTTCATTTGTTACATTATCTAAAGCTTCATCTATTTTTCCAACAATATCTTGTGCAATAATACCAATCCTTCTTTTTGATTCTGGTATATCAATATCTTTGCGATGATATGTGACACATCTGATAGAATTTAATATAGAGATAGCATTTTCAATTGGTTTTAAATTTGTTTTTAATTTTTCATCTGAATAAGTTGACCAAGCACTTGCACCATTAACAATAGTAACACCGACACCAGAAGCATTTAATAATCTTATATCTGGTGTTGCAGAAGATCCATATACATCAATAAACCATGCATTTGCGTTATCAGTGCTTCTTCCAAAACTTAATTGTCCACCTTCAGCAGATGAATTTACTCTACCTGTTTTTATTTCGCCAACTACTTCAAGAGGCATTCCAGGCGCATTTGTACCAATACCTACATAACCTGATGTATCAATAGTCACTCTGACATTATTGTTTGTGGCAAATTGAGTAACTGCAGCGCCGGCAGAACCAAATACTGCCGCATTTGCACTTGAACCAACAAACAATCCACCACCAGATGCTCTTTCTACACCAATGGTTGTTCTTTGAGCCGCGCCATTATTTGTAAAATTTTGACTAGATGCTGTTGTTCCTGTGCCTGTTACCGTAACTACTGGAGTTGCGGAACTTACTTCAAGAATTGTTGATGGTGAACTTGTACCAATACCAAGACCTGTGCTATTAAGTCTCATTTTTTCTGTACCAATTGCACCAGTAGAACCGGTATAAAAGTGTATCTCACCAGCGGTACTTGCTCTATAAAATTTAATAGCTGCAAAATCATTTAAGTAATCTAAACCAATAGAACTTTGCACCGCAGAAGTTCCAGTATTTCCTGTTTTAAGTTTAGAAATAAATGCAGAGTCATCACTTCCTCTTGACCAAATTATCTGTGGAATCTCTACACCAGTTCCACCAAGGTCAAGTTTAGCACTAGTAGTTGTTACACCAATACCTACATTAGAGTTAGCAAAAATTGTATTTGAGTAAATTAAATTCAATGCACTGATTGTACCGCCAGTACCTGTAATACTAAGACCATCAGCATTTAATGTGCCTGCAACGGTCAATGTACCACCAAATGTTCCTGTGGTATTTGCTAATGCATTATTGGCTTTTAAGAAAGCACTATTAGCATAACTACCTGCACTGTTAGCTGTTAAGTATGCACTATTAGCGTAACTACCTGCACTGTTTGCAGCTTGAAATGCTCCATTAGCATAACTTGATGCACTATTAGCTGTGCTTCTAGCCAAAGAATCTGGACTACCTGTATTTGCCGCAGCATAGGCACTATTAGCGTAACTACCTGCACTGTTTGCAGCTTGAAATGCACCATTGGCATATGATGCTGCAGATGTAATATTTGTATTTTGTGTAATGTTTACTACGTTAGCATTGTTAGCAGTTGCAAAAGCACCATTGGCATATGATGCTGCTGATATAGATACATTAGCTTGTGCAAAAGCACCGTTAGCATATGATGCTGCAGATGTAATATTTGTATTCTGCGTAATGTTTACTACGTTAGAATTGTTAGCAGTTGCAAAAGCAGCATTAGCGGTTGAATTTGCAGTTGATATGTTTGTATTTTGTTGTGCATTAACACCATAAAAATAACTGTTACTAGCTGCAGTATTCTGAGTAGATCCATCAGAAAATATTATACCACCATTAGCTAAAAATGTATTTGAGTAAATGACATTTACACCACTAATAGTTCCAAGAGTTCCTGTTGATGTAATAGTATTAGCAACCAAATTACCACTGACAGTTAAATCGCCAGCAAATGTTCCTGTCGTGTTTGCTAATGCATTATTGGCTTTTGTATATGCACTATTAGCATAACTACTAGCACTATTTGCAGCACTTCTTGCCCACGAGTCGGCTCCAGAACCAGAATTAGCAGCAGCAAAAGCAGCATTAGCATAAACACCTGCACTATTAGCTGCTTGGTATGCACTGTTGGCATATGAACCTGAAGCACCGCCAGAACCAGAATTTGCTTGAGCAAAAGCAGCATTAGCATAAACACCAGCACTGTTAGCAGCTTGAAATGCAGCATTAGCATAACTAGCTGCACTATTAGCAGTACCTAATGTAATGTAATTAGCTGATGCATTGGCAGTTAAAAATGCACCATTGGCATATGATGATGCGGATGTTATATTTGTATTTTGTAAATCATTAACACCATAACTATAAGTATTAATTGTATTAGCAAATGCATATGCGGAGTTAGCATAACTACCTGCACTTATGGCATTTGTATTGGATGTGTTTGCTTGAACAAAACCACTATTAGCATATGAAGAAGCAGCGTTGGTTGCATTTCTTGCCCATGAATCTACAGAACCCGCAGCAACACTATTAGCAAGAGCAAAAGCAGAATTGGCATATGAACCAGCACTTATAGCATTTGTGTTGGCAGTATTAGCAGCAGTGAAAGCACTATTGGCAATACCATATGCACTGTTAGCATAATTACCTGTAGAGTTTTGACTCAGATAAGCAGAGTTGGCTTGAAGATATGCACTATTTGCATATGAACCTGAAGCACCGCCAGAACCAGAATTTGCTTGAGCAAAGGCAGCATTAGCATAAACACCAGCACTGTTAGCAGTTTGAAATGCAGAATTTGAATAATTAGAGTATAGATTGCCAGTTACTATTAAATTATTAAAAGTAAAATCTGCTGAACTATTTGCTGAGTATGGTTCTATTTTAACTAATGGCATTTAAATATTCCTGTTGTTTCTCGTATTTATTAAACTTTAAAATGTTATAGAACCAGATGATTTGAATATATAAATTCTATTATTACTATCTAATATGTAAATTGGTGATCCTGTGTTTGCACTTGCTAAAGGATAAGTATCTGGATATTTTATTATAACTGCACCAGAACCACCAGCACCACCAGCAATAGCTGGAGAATCTCCACCACCGCCGCCACCTCCACCAGTATTTGCTGTTGCTGAAGAACCTGCTCCTTGACCTGTTCCTCCCGCTGCACCACCGCCAGAACCTCCAGCACCACCAGCATTACCTGTAAGACCAGCACCACCGCCACCACCACCAGAAAAATAAACACTTGATGATACTACTTGTCCAACTGATTGTGCAGTAGCTATAGATGTTGTTATTATTGTAGTTGTATTTCCTATACCTCCAGCACCACCTACTCTAGTTCCACTTCGGTCACTACCCACTGCACCTGCGCCACCGCCGCCAGCACCACCAAGAAAACCTCCTGCTCCGCTTGAACTACCGCCATTATTTCCTTGTCCTGCTGTTCCTAAACCACCTGGCGCTGTTCCCGCATTAGCTTCACCAACACCGCCACCACCTCCAGAACCACCAGGAAGACCAGCAGCTAGTGAAGAACTAATATATCCACCGCCTTTACCACCACCAATAGATATAATTGAAGTAGAAGAACCAACTATACTACTATTGTTACCACTCACTGCATTATTAGCACCTGAAGTTGCACCTGTTCCACCAGAACCTACAGTAATTGTATATGTTGCATTAACAGCACTAAATGATCCCGTAAGAAAACCACCTGCACCGCCACCGCCACCACGTTTTGAACCACCGCCACCACCACCCGCAACAACAAGATATGTAACTGCAGGAATTACAACGGGTGAATAAGCAAGTCCGCCAGTAATTATTCCTCCACCATTAATTAACATTTATCATTCTCTCTTAAAATGTTATTGAACCAGAAGATGTAAATTTGTATATTCTAAAACCACCAGTAACTGTGACTGTTGGTGATCCTGTATTTGCTGATGCTGCGTTATAATAATCTGGATATTTTAATACTACTACACCTGAACCGCCACCGCCAGCACCTTCACCGTTTGCAGCACCACTTCCTCCGCTACCAGTATTTGCTGTTCCACTCGAACCGGCTGCTCCAAACCAACCGTTGTATCTAACACCAGGTCCTCCACTAGAATAAGTAATACTAGATCCGGTGATACTATTTGAAATTCCAGCACCGCCAGAAACTGGGCCCGCACCACCAGTATAATTAGCTCCCACACCGCCAGCACCACCACCACCGCCACTACCACCAAAGTTGCCACTAACATATGTACCATTACCGCCATCATAACCTTGTCTTGTTGCTTCATCAATATATGTTGATCCTGAATACACTCCTTTTCCGCCCACAGCTCCAGTTGTGCCACTAGTTAATCCACTAGCGCCGCCACCACCAGAGCCGCCAGAAGTGCCTGGAGTTCGTGATGGTGCACCTCCTCCACCTCCACCATACGATAATACAGAAATTCCAGAACCACTGATAGAAGTATTTGATCCGTTATTTCCTTGTTTATTAGTGCCACTAGCTATTGCAGCACCACCAGCACCTACTGTTATTGTAAAAGTATTACCATATGAAACTGAAGAAATTGTTGATGTTAAGTAACCACCAGCACCACCGCCACCACCACTCTCAGAAGATGAAGAACCAGTAGCTCCTGATGCACCGCCCCCTACTGCAAGATATTCCATATTAAGTATAGCGGTAACTGGTGGAGGTTCATAAAAATTAAAATTACCTCTAATAGTTGTTCCACCTCTAATTATCATTTATAGTCTCTCATTATTATGTTGTAATTTCTAGAAGTTTCCAGTTAATAGTTTCTTCATCCCAATCATATAATTTACCATCTGTTGGATAAGGTATTGGTGATTCCCATAAGAATGTAGTTGAATTTAATGTCCAACTAGCAAATGGTTTTGGTGGATAAAATACATCCAATTCACTATCATAAATGTAACCAATGCCTGCATAGTTACCACGCATAGCAGGTTTATCATCAGGTTCATTTGTGATTGGATCATAGTGTATTCCACCTCTTGTGTTATAGGATGTTTGAATCCATAATGAAGGATTACCAAATAAACCGGTATCAATTACATCTTGTTCTACTACTATTACTTGAGTAACAATACCACCTTCCACTTTTGCAAAATGACTCATATTTTTTTCTCCTATTACTTTTATCCTGTAGAATAATTATTATATGTATCACTAGGTGTTAAAATTGTTGGATCAGTGCTTGGATCAGATTCAATATATAATATTTTTACTGCACCAATATCATTTAAACTTGATATTAAATTGGCATATGAACCCTCAAATGTTATAACTTCAGAACATATATTGTAAGTTAAAGTAGCCATATTATGTAGCGTTCGTTTGTATAATTACACCATACTTGGTGCAGACATTAAAGAATGTGTATGTATTATCATTAAGACTAACCGTGTCTCCAGTTGTTCCCATACCACCAGTTGTCCAATAAATTGGAACAACACCTGTAACATATTGTGTTGGATATCCTATTTGCTGCATACTATAAAATACTGGTGATACAACATATTTTGGATTACCTGATGCATCAATTGTATTTGTTCTACGACCAGTTCCCGTTTGAGCAATAGTTAATGTTGCTGCTGTGTTTGTACCTATATCATATATTGGATAATTAGTTCCACCATTTGGATTAGTTACATTACTAGTAAAAGCAGCTATACCCCAAGTGACTGCTGTGGAAGCAGTTGAGTATAATGTTGCTCCAGAAGTTGTATATGTAGTTAAAGCACTTGCTGATGTTCCTGCATAATGATTATACATTACAAATGGTGCAGTACCATAAAATGTGTGAGCATTAGTCATTGACGATTCCCACAATCCAACCATTCCCACATTTTCACAAATTAATGTGCAATGTCTTTGATTGGCAATAAGATAATAAGTTTGACTAGTAGAACCAAAACTTGAAGTTAAACCGTAAGTATCTCTAGTAGCTATGTTTGCAGCAGTAGAATTAATATATAATCTAGGCGTTTCACCCGTAACAACTCCTACTGATGATGCATTTGAACCGGCAGTAACGGTAAAACCTGCATTAAACGATGTATTACTAGAATAATTATATGGATTTAATGTAATATATTTTAATGCTGAACCAGAAAGACATGGTGCTGAAAAACAAAAGTTCCATGATGTTCCATCGGGTGCAGTAGTTTCACTAGATGTTGCAATTGTTGGTCGGTCTACAGAATGATTACTACCAACATAAGTCCATCCTGCAGCGGTTGAATCAAATATGACAGAAGATGATTGAGAAAATCCACTCAACAAACTTGTGCTTGGTGAAGAGTTGGTTATTAATCTTCCAATGTCTCTTAAATAAAACAATGGATTAACATAGGTTGATGGAGTTACTAATTTTGCATACATATTATTTTCCTGTTAACCTGCTACATTAACTATTAAACCAAATTTTGTAGATACGTCAATAAACGCATAATCTACTCCATTGACACTAATAGTATCACCGGTACTTCCTATAGAAGGTTTAGTAAGATATACTGGCGTTACACCCGTAACATACTGTGTTGGATAACCTATTTTATCCATTGAATAGAATATAGGTTGCACAACATATTTTGGATTTCCTCCCGAATCAATAGTGCCGCTTCTTAGTGTAGTAGAAGTTGTTGCTTGGACTAAATGAAACCCGGTTAAATTATTTGTTGCCAAATCATATACACCATAATTAGTTCCTGTATTTGGATCAGTTACATTAAATGTGTTAGCAAATAAAGCCCAATTACCACTAGCAGTATATACTGTAGGTGTGATTGCTGTTCCTATTGCAGAAATTGCAGAAATATTTCTATGTGTAAGTGATACGAAAGGTGCTGTGCCATAATAATTATGAGCATTAGTCATTGACGATTCCCATATAGCACCTAAACTATTTCCATCTAATAGAATTGTTAAATGCCTTGCACTTGCTATTATATAATAAACTGTACCAGCTGCACATGAAAAAGATAATGATGTGTTATTTGCATTTAGTCCTGAAGTGGAAATAGTTCCATTAGTATACAAACGAGCACTTTCATTTGTAACAACACCTAGAGATGATGCACTGCTTGCTCCAGTAAGACACCATCCATTTGGATAAGTACCAACACCTTGATTAAGACCGTAGTTATATACACTAAATATAGCATACTTCAATGCAGAACCAGAGAGGCATGGTGCTGAAAAACAAAGATTCCATTGAGCGCCATCACCAATTGTGCTACCATCTCCAATTGTTGGTCGATCTGCTGCATGATTGCTACCAACATAAGTCCATCCTGCTGGTGTTGCATCATATACAACAGACGAAGCAACATTGAATGCCTGTAATAGACTTGTGCTTGGAGTAGCTGAAGTTATTAATCTTCCTATATCTCTCATTATTCCTGTAGAGAAAACATTAGAAGAACCAATTACTAATTTAGCAAACATTTCTATAATCCTTCAGGTGTATAAAACACATTAATTTTTTCATCAGTAAAACTTAAAATTTCATTAGATGGTGTAATAAAATATAAAATAAATTTAACAACCAAATAGTTAAAACTTATTGATTTTTCTTGCATTAAAGATTGCAATTCACTAATTTCTCCACTATATGTATAGATTATACAACCATTAAAATATTCTTTAATTTCGTCATTTGTCATTTTAATATCCCGAATAATATGTATAAGTAATTGCTATTTTTTGACCAGGTTGACCAATACCAACTTGCGTAATATCCCAAAATAAATAATTACCTGCAGAAATTGATATAGATTGACTGACTGTATTAGATTGACCTAAATTATAGTAATAATTTTTTAATCCTGGTACTAAATTAACTGTAGCAACAGTAGAAGAAACATCATAATCCGTTCCAGTTTTAAAAGTTAATATAATATTCTGATTTGTTGGTGTTGATGTTGTTGTAGCTTGAATAGTTGTTAATAATGCGGGACCTGCAAATCTTAATCCATTTCCAACATTCAATGCTACTTTAGCTGTTCCTGATTGAGATGTGCTAACAGTTAAAGGTTTTGAACCAGCAATTAATTTTGAAGCATCAGCCGAACTAACACTAACAACATTATTAAAAATTTTTCCAATTGTTGTATCGATTAACACACTTCTCGTTCTTGTTGTCATTATTGTAATACCTCTACAGTTTTTACATGAGCTACCCAACGAACATTTGAACTTGCTGCACCAGTGACGTAAATGTTTACTGTATCCGTTGTATTATTCGCTCTTGCATCTATTGACCAAGTTCCAATATCTCTATGAATAACTATTTCATATAATGATCCAGCATCAGATGCTATTCCAGAATTATTTATTGCAACACCCTTTAAATGAAATGCTGCATTTTGATTTGTAACATCTGTTCTTCTTCCAACTATATCTACAGTATAAAACATTGTAGAATTTGATGAAATTGATATTCTATTATTACCATCAATCAACAACTCTGTTTCTGTAGCATTAGTTGTTGTTCCTCTTAATATATAATCTTTAACAATGCTGTCACCAGATGAAGAAAAGTTACCAGTAGTTAGTGTTAATCCATTTGCAGTAGCAGTAAGTGTAGTATTTGAAAGTGTGATAGAATTGCCAGATGCTGTAGAACCAGAGTTTGTTCCAGAACCGGCAAATATAGTAGAAATTTCTATAGGTGCATTATTTCCAGGTGCAGATGTAAATGTTAATACTGATCCTGATATACTATATGTAGTTTTTGGTTGAAATAAACCACCAACAGAGACTAGTGTATAATTTATATTGGATGGTGTTGTGCTTAATGAATATACAGTTTGAGAACCACTTCCTGTAAAATTATCTACAGTTATTGATATTGGTGCTATTGTATTTGCAACAGCAAAAGCAGCATTAGCATAAACACCTGCACTATTAGCTGCTTGATATGCACTATTGGCGTATGAACCAGAAGTTACTGATCTTTGGTCTGCAGTATTAGCTGCAGTAAATGCACCGTTAGCATATGATGATGCAGATGTTATGTTTGTATTCTGTTGTGCATTAACACCATAGAAATAACTATTAGATGTGTTTGCAAATGAATATGCACTATATGCATAAGTATTTACTGTATTGGCAAATGTAAATGCACCATTTGCATAACTTGATGCACTATTTGCAGCACTTCTTGCCCAAGAGTCTGGACTACCTGTATTTGCCTGTGCGTATGCACTATTAGCATAACTACCTGCACTGTTAGCTGCATCTCTTGCCCATGAATCAGTTGCAGACCCGCCAGTATTTGCAGCTGCAAAAGCAGCGTTAGCATAAACACCTGCACTATTGGCAACTTGATACGCAGCATTAGTTTTATCAAATATGGATGAACCATCAAATGTTATACTTTGTGGAGATGCATTTCCATTTGCAGTAATTGTAATACCATTAGTTGGTAAGAAATTAACTGTATCAAGACCTTGCGCTGTTAGGTATGTTGTACCGTTTACTTTCCAGTATTTGAAAGTAGAATTTATTCCAACTTTAACAATACCTTGAGATAATGCATTTACATTAAAACCAGAATCAACATCAAATCTAAGAGCAGATACATTAGATACAACATTACTTACATTACCCGAAGTATCAATTAAACTTACAGTAAGGTTGTTTGTATTTGCAGCACTGTATTGACGTGAACCATCACCAAACAATATATAATTATTAACTGTTGCAATATTTGAAGTTAAATTACCAGCAGTTAATAACCCATCAGATTTATTAAATGTTAATCTAGAATTGCCAGCAAAAATACCTGAATCATTAAATTGGATTTCTTTATTCAGTCCAGAAGGTTGTGTATTTGTAATTGAACCTAAAGTATTGGATGCAGTTTTATAATAGAGAATACCATCAGCATAATTGATTGTTAATTCGCCATTAGCAAGAGATGCTACAGTTGGGACGTTTCCTGTATTTCCAGAGGAACGTAATGTAATTACTGTATTTGCTATTGCTGGTGGTCCTGACATTAAAACGAACCGCCCGGAGATTCAATTTTTAATTCTACATCATCGGTTAGTATATTATCAGTAGATTGCATCATACTTGTTGTCTTTTTTTTCTTTATATTAGGAATTGATTTTTCTAACTGTATAATATAATCGTTTTTAGTATTTAGTTGTTCTTCCAAATCCTTTATTCTAGACTCAAGTTTGATTTTTTCAGTGTTTAATACAGATTCAAGATTGTTTTTTTGATTAGTTAAATTAGAAATTTCATCATTCTTTACTCTGATATCATTTTCTAATCTGGCTTTTTCCTGATATTGACCATTAACTTCATTTTGCAATCTATTCTTTTCATTATTTAAATTTGAAATCTGTTCATCTTTAGATTTAACAGTATTTTCTAAATTGGTTTTTTCTTCTAATAATTTATTTTTTTCATTGTTTAAATCCAATTCAATAGAAGATAACTTCTGATTTAATTTATTTTCTAAATCAGTTTTCTCTTCTATTAATTTGGATATTTCAAGTTTTATGGTTTCATAGTCACCGACTTTCTTTTCATATGAGTCGGTGATTATCTTTACATCTTCTTCTTGCAATGCCATTTTAGTCTGAAACAATAAATTCTGTTTCAATACGGCATTAAAATTATCAAATGTTACATCATTGTGTTTCTTTAAAAAACGAGTTTCTGACATTATAAAATCCTTTCATGATATTTTTAGAATGATCCACCACTGACAGTTCTCAATCTACCAAAATATGGTACGCCAGTTGCATCAACTTGTAATAAGTCACCATCAGTTGATGATGTTACTGCACTTAACGCACCAGTTGAAGATGATGTATCAGAAACAATAACACCTTTGATTGCAAATGATGAATTACCAGTACCACCTCTAACAACACCTAGTGTACCAGAAATAAGTCTTGATGTATCTATTGCAATTTGTGTGTTACTTACACTCGAAACACGACCAAAAGCATCAGTGGTTACTACAGGTATATATGATGCAGAGCCATATGTTCCTGCACTACCAGTATTTGCTAGTGATATTAATTTACCCGTACCATTACCAACAAGTATTTGTCCTGCACTAAACGTATTAGCGCCAGTACCGCCTTCGGTTACTGCAATCGCAGCAGCAAGACCTGAAATTATACCACCAGTTAAGTTTGCACTGATTGTTGCAATTCTACTATTAGCAACATCAATTACGTTTGTATATGGATCTGGTACATAACTATCAAACAAGTAGTATTTGCTATCTGCAGCATGTCTGACAAAACCAGTATGAAGATTTGCACTACCTGATTTATAGTGACCAACAAAACCAATATCAACCGAATCACTTACATCATTGTTTGCAGCAAGGAAAATCATTGAATCGGTAATATTTAAGTTGGTTACATTAGATGTAAATGTATTACCACTTAATATCAAGTTACCAGTAACTGTTACATCACCAGAAATGGTACCACCAGAAGAATTGAACTTTGTATTTGCAACAGCAAAAGCAGCATTAGCATAAACACCAGCACTGTTGGCAGATTGAAATGCACCATTTGCATAACTAGATGAACTATTTGCAATTCCGTATGATGATAATGCATTTACGGCGGCAGTATTTGCTTTTGTGTATGCACTGTTTGCATAATCACCGGCACTTACTGCTTTTTGATCGGCAGTATTGGCAGCAACAAATGCACCGTTAGCATATGAAGATGCACTATTAGCACTAACAAAAGATGAATTGGCATATGAACCAGCACTTACTGCTTTTTGATCTGCTGTGTTAGCGGCAACAAAAGCACCGTTAGCATAACTTGATGCACTGTTAGCAGTAATAAACGCACCATTAGCATAACTTGATGCACTGTTGGCAGTTGTTCTTGCCGTATTGTCAATACCATAACCTTGGAAAGCAGTTAATTGAATTGTTGAATCTGGGAATACAATGTTTCCACTGTTAGCAGAATCAAATCTCCATGTTCTAAATGTTGAGTTATCGGTACTTACAGATAAATTAACATAACCTTCGTAATTAGCTGCAAGAGTTGGACCAAAACCAGTAGGTAATGTTAATCTATTTCCACTATAACTACCGCCAGCAATTGCGTGGCCATTAACATCTAAATCACCACCTAACTTTGGAACTGAATCTCCTTCAACCGATGAGAGTTTTCCTGATGCTGTTGACTGTGCAGTATTTGCGGCAGAAAAAGCAGCATTAGCATAAACACTAGCACTGTTGGCAGATTGAAATGCACTATTAGCATATGAACTTGCGCTGTTAGCAAAACTTCTTGCAGAACTATCTACAGAACCCGCAGAAGCACTGTTAGCTAAAGCATACGCTGCATTAGCATGGAGATATGCACTGTTGGCATATGCACCAGAAGTTATTGCTTTTTGATCTGCAGTATTGGCAGCAACAAATGCACCATTAGCATAACTACTGGCACTATTGGCAGTATCTCTAGCATATGCATCGTTTGGTGTAAATGCAGTATTTCCAGCGGCAGTAATACGACCTTTGGCATCAACAACAAATGTTGCTACATTAGTTGAACCACCGTATGAACCTGCGGTAACACCAGTAGATGCTAATGTTATCGGAATTGCTTTGTCTGCAGAACCATTAACTGAAACATTACCAGTTGCATCACCGGTTAAACCAATGTTTCTTGCATTTTGCCAAGTTGTTGCGGTTGTGGCATTACCATTCAATGTTGCAGTAATTATACCTGCACTAAAATCGCCATTAGTATCTCTTTTTACTAATTTTGATGCGGTATTTGCATCAGTTGCAGCATCAATAATATCTGTATAATACTTACCACCAACAGCAATTACTTGATTTCCAGCTAAACCAAGAAATAATTTATTAGATGTATTTGAATAAGCAGGCTCAGCAACATTTAACGAAGCCGGTAAAGCTGTGCTTTCTGAAAATTTTAGTTGAATTACGGTATCTGACATATTGTCCTCGTTTTTATTATTGTTGTTGCCGGAATCTCTATCTATTTATAAAAATCAAATATTAAAAATTACCGCCTGTAATATTTTTGATATTTTGAAATACTGTATTTGCTAATGCATAAGAACTATTGGCATAAGAACCTGCAGTAATTGATATCTGATATGAATTATTTGCCAAAATATATGCATTATCCGCTAAAGTGTATGCGGTATTTGCTCGAGCAAATGCGGAATTTGCGTTTAAAAATGCGGAATTTGCATATGATTCTGTTGCAACACCAGCAGCACCAGTAATAGATCCAATAGCAGTTGCTTTAAAACTTTGATTTACTGAGTCATATGTAATAGTGTCACCATCATGTATACCAGTAAGATTAAAACCTGTAATATCATTTATGGTAACAGTCTGTCTTGATCTAAAATTAGGATCAGCAATGAATGTTCTATTTGGAGATGTAATTGTTACTTTATTAACACCGCCAGTATTTTGAAACAATTTAGCATTTATGGCCATAATTACCTCGTTACTGATGGCAAGACGGTTGCAATTCCTTCAATAACTCTAGATACAATATTATTAGCTGAAGTTATTTTTAAATCATAAACATATCTACCTGCACTTAAGTTTGCAGTGTTTGCCGCAGTAATAGAAAGTGTTATCTCACCGTTTGCGGTACCTGTGATTGTAGAATTAATAGTATATGCAGTAGATGAGTAATAAGATTTACGCATCTGTGAATTGGCTGTATATGCATAAAGATTGATGGCATTTCCACCATCATCTCCAACATTAACAGTGGTGTTAAATGTTGCACCTTGTTCTATTGTAAGTTCTGAAAAAGCAGCCAAAATTATTTCCTTTTACTTATTTATCTGTGCTTCTAATTCTTTAACTTTATCTGATAATTCTTTTATTGCTTCAATTAATAATGGAACAATCTTTTCATACTGAACAGTTTTATAGTTCTCACCAGATATACTGTTGCCTTCTTTATCAGTATCAAATGGTGCAGGAACAACAACTTGTGGCAATACTTTTTCTAAATCTTGTGCAATAACACCAACTTTTATTTTATCATCATAACCGTAAGATGCCGCAATATCATTTCCCTGATATGTTACACCTTTTATTTGATGAACTTTTGATAGTGCATCTGAGATTGGTGTAATATTTTTCTTCAATCTTTCATCAGAATAGTATGCGGTAATATCAGCAGTAGAAGTGATTGCACCATATGCCGCAAATGCACCAACTCGCATAGCAGTATATGCGCCACTGCCCGCTGACCAACCAGCTGTGCTAAACACATTATCGGTATCTAAACCAAAATGAGCACCATATGCTCCCACTCTATGAAAATTAATGAAAGCTGCTCCACTAGCATTATTATTAACTTCAATTTGTCCTGATTCAGCAGTGGTAAAAGCAGCACCGGTTTTTGAAACTGTTATTTGTCCACTAAATGTGCATCCTGCTAACGGTGCATATGAACTTATACTTGCATTATTAAATGGTGTATATCCTAATGCAGTTGTAACATTACCACTTGTTATACCTGTAATGTAACCAGCGCCATTTGTTAATTGATTTGTATTAGTTACATTAGTTGCACCTGCAGCGATACCATCTAATTTACTTGCATAGGTACTTGTCATATAACCATTAACTGCAGAAGTTGCAGCTGCCATCGCTAAAGTAAATGATGAAGCAGTACCACCACCAGTTAAAGGTGCAGTTGTTGTGATTGCAACAGATGATATAAATCCGTTACCATTACTAATTTGATTATTATTAGTTACATTAGTTGCACCTGCCGCAATACCATCTAATTTGCTGGCATAGGTACTTGTCATGTAACCATTAACTGAAGCAGTTGCAGCAGGCATCGCTAATGTAAATGATCTACCAGTAGTACCACCAGTTATTGGTGCGGTTGTTGCAATTGTTACACTATTAATAGCACTTGAATCAATACCATCTAATTTGCTGGCATAGGTACTTGTCATGTAACCATTAACTGCAGAAGTTGCAGCTGCCATTGAAATTGCTGGTGTTAGACCACCAGATGATACAACAGGTGCAGTTCCTGTTACTGAAGTAAGATATAATGATGCCGCAGTATTTGCTTTTGCATATGCACTGTTAGCATATGAACCAGAAGTTACTGCTCTTTGATCGGCAGTTGCGGCATTTGTTGTTGCAGTATTGGCTTGAAGATAAGCACTGTTAGCATATGAACCAGAAGTTACTGCTCTTTGATCGGCAGTTGCGGCATTTGTTGTTGCAGTATTGGCTTGATTATAAGAACTATTTGCTTGAAGATAAGCACTGTTAGAATATGATTCAGCGGCTGCAGAACCCATATTACTATAGATAGTACCATCATTAGTAAATGTCCATTTATCTGTTGTTTCATTCCAAATAACTGCAGCATTATCTAATGTACCACGTTCAACTTCAATACCAGCATTTTCAGTTGGTGCAGATGCTTGTGGTAAATCTGCATTTAATGTGATGATGGCATCACCAACTCTTAACTCTGTAGTATTTACATATGTTGTTAAACCAGAAACAGTTAAATTACCAGTAACCACAACATCACCAGAAACAGTACCACCTGATGATGAGTATCTAGTATTTGCAAATGCATAAGCAGAATTTGCATAATTGCCTGTAGAGTTTTGACTTAGATATGCTGCATTGGCATGTAAGTATGCACTATTGGCATATTGACCTGTAGAGTTTTGACTTACATATGCACTGTTAGCATGTAAGTGAGCAGTATTAGCATATACGCCAGTTGTATTTTGACTTGTATATGCAGCATTGGCATGAATATAAACACTGTTTGCTTGTATGTGTGCCGCATTGGCATGCATGTAAGAATTATTAGCGTGTATATATGCATTGTTAGCATAATTGCCTGTAGAGTTTTGACTTAAATATGCACTATTAGCATGTAAGTAAGAACTATTGGCATGTCTATATGCAGCATTGGCATAACCACCAGCAAATGTAGCCGTGTCGTATGCAGTTTTAACTGCTAAAGAAGATGCAATATTACTACTAATAGTTGATGTAATACTATCACTGATTAAATTAGCAGTTAATATTTTTGAGAACATTGTTGTCGGCACTGGATTAAAGATATCTCTAATCTGCCAAGTATTGGATGTTCCTTCAAATCTGATATAAGCATTAGCATCAGGTGCAGTAGCACTACCATTACTTCCTAATGTAATGTTTGATGTATTACCTCTCCATACACCAAAATAACCAGCACCAACAGTTGTAATTGGAGTATTTGCACTGATAACAAAAGTATCAGTATCAAAAACTACAGCACCAGCTAATTGGAATTGTCCATCCACTGTTAATGTATTACCTACATACATGTTACTGGCAACATCAGCATTCTGTGCAGTTAAAGAACCAACAATATCTGCACGACCAGTTGCTCTCAGTGAATTAGTGTGAACTAGTCCAGTTGTATTAAAATTACCAGAGGTTGTATTTGTTGTAACTGCAACATTAGCTAAGAAATTAGCTTGTTGAGCAACAGTCAATGTGCTATCTAAATTAGCAAAAGATGTAACTCTTAAGGTACTATCTAAATTAGCAGCCCCAGTAACTTTTAATGTGCTATCTAAATTAGATGCATCGGTTACTCTCAAGGTACTATCTAAATTGGCACCACCAATTACTTTTAAGGTACTATCTAAATTAGCAGCACCAGTAACTCTCAAGGTACTATCTAAATTAGCAGCGCCTGTTGTCCTTAACGTGCTTCCTAAATTAGCAATACCAGTTGTTCTTATTGTACCCACATGAACTAAACCTGTCGTTACTACATTACCTGTAGTAGTATTTGCAGTTACATTAACATTAGAACCAAAATCTGCTTGACCAGTTGTTCTTAAAGTACCACTCTGAGTTAAACCTGTCGTTACTAAATTACCAGAAGTTGTATTTCCAACAACATCTACTGTAGTTGCAAAATCAGCACGACCAGTTGACCGTAAAGTGCCTGTATGCGTAAGACCTGTTGTTACTAAATTACCTGCAGTTGTGTTTGCAGTAATGTTAATATTGGAACCAAAATCTGCTTGACCCGTGGAACGTAAAGTGCCTGTATGTGTAAGACCTGTTGTTACTAAATTACCAGAAGTTGTATTGCCAACTGTGTCTACTGTAGTTGCAAAATCAGCACGACCGGTACTTCTTAGTGTTCCAGTATGTGTTAATCCAGTAGTATTTAAATTACCTGATGTTGTATTTGCAACAACATTCAATGTGCTGTCAAGATTTGCTGTTCCAGTTACTCTCAAGGTACTATCTAAGTTAGCACCACCAGTTACTTTTAATGTGCTTTCAAGATTTGATGCACCAGTTACTCTTAGTGTGCTTGTTAGATTAGAACCACCAGTTACTCTAAGTGTACCATCAACATTAGCAGCAGTAGTTACTCTTAGATTGCCTGTTTGTGTTGTATTTGCAGTTACAGTATTACCTGTATTTAAGTTACCAAATACTGTACCATCTGTTCTAACATTTAATGTAAGTGTATTAGCAACAGCACTTAAATTTAAACTTGTACCATAGATATTTGACGAGTGTGTTGTAACACCAACAACATCTAAAGTATCATAGATTGTTGATCTTGTTGATTTTGAATTTGTTGTTACCATATCGGTCAAGTATGCAGTATTAATACTTGCAGAACCTACATTGACAAATACTACATTACCTGTACCGGTCATACTTAGTTTGTTTACAATAGATGCATTTTTACCTATTGCAATATCATTATTCGTTGAAATATTACTTGTTGTAATATTATTAGTTACTTGTAGATTTGAATTAATTATTGCATTATTGGCAACGTAGAGTGCAGTTCCTTTACCATATATGTAAGTATTTGCACCAACAGTTAAATTACCAGTCTGTGATGATTGAGAACCAAGTGTTATACTTTTACCAACTTCAAGATCGGTTGAAAACAAGACTCCATTAGCAACTTGTAATGCAACGCCAGTTGCAGTAATTACTTGTTTAGAATTCCCTGTAAAAGCAAAGGTACCATTTGACTTTGTATAGTTTCCAGTCTCTAATGTGTTTAAAGCATTGGCAGACTGATTGGTTTGAATTCGCCATTCATCTATCGTATTATTTTTGGTGATATTAGTTATTGCCATTTATTATCTACTTTTTTCTAATAGTTGATTTAACAACGACTTGACTTCTTTCATATCGGATGACATTTCTTCAACTTGATTCTTTAATCTATTTATTTCATTATTTTTGTCAGTTATACTTTTACTCATTCTTTTTCGTTCTTCATTTTCTTTTAATAAAGACTTATTAGTTGCCAATAATGCACGACTATTAGTATCTTTAGAATAAGGTGTTCCTTCAACTTTTAATAACATAATTATTCCGCAGGTAATGCAATCACACGTAAATCTTTAACCTTCGGTACAATCGTAGGATCACTTGAACGTAATACAATTTTAATTGATAAAGTTACAAATGTATCATATGTTACACCATTGGTTGAAGTATATGTAATGAAATTACTTGTTGCCGATGGACGATATTCATAATCAATAAAACTATATGGTGTTAATGATGGGGCTACTGTAGGATTAATATTTACTAATTTTTGATATCTTCTATCCTTAAATGCAGTGCCGTCAGAACCAGATAGTATCTTACAGAATACATCAACTGAAGTACCAACTGGTTTATTTGCGGTTAAGAATACTCTTAAATCTCCAGCATCAAAGCCATCTGCCAATTGAATCTGTCTTGTAATATATCGTGCGAGACATGGACCACCACTTGAATCATATTCAGTATTTAATACAACACTTCCACCAGAACCAGATGCAACAACTGATGGATAATTTGTATTTGCACCAATAGTTATAGTATAGTCATCAATGTAACCAGCACCAGGAACAGAAACATACACACTAAGAATATTGCCACTTGCATCACATGAAAGATTACCACTGAAACCTGTACCAGTAGAACTGCTAACAACAATAACATTAGAATTTCCATAACCAGTTCCCGAAGCAACAATTGTAAAATCTTCTGAATTTATTTCTGCATCATCAACATAATTTTCCCATATATTTAGAAATGCTTTTTCTATAGATACTACAGGAGAAACAGCATCATTTGTTGTTGACATATCTACTTTAACAGTAAAGTCACCTTTATATCCTAATGTTTTTCTTCTATAACCAACTGCATACAAGTCATCATTTTCAAATGATATTGTTGTTCCCGGTACAATTGCACGATAATTTGATTCCATTGAACCACTAATTGTATTTGCTTTCAATGAATAATTAACTGAAGTACCTGTTGGAACAATAGATGTTTCTAATAATCTAAATTTATCTACGCTGTAAATCACATCTTGTTCATCACTTTGTAATGCTATTGATGCTGGTGTTGTTGAGAACGAACACCGATGTAATCTAAACATCAAATCTTCATTGATATAAGGTATATATTCCATAGAATTCTGTGAACGATACAATGTTCCAACATATGGATTAACACCAATATACTGATTACTTGTTGATACTTGACCTTTTTCTGCTTCCCATAAAATGTAATCTGGTGAATCAGTTAATACAACAACTGCATATAAACCAGGTTTCAAGAATATAGGAGTATAAAACTCAAAGTTTGTTATTGTTGCTGCAGTATCAATTGAAGGTGATGTGTCTGAAATATTAACTTCAGATGGTACTTTAGTTACAACTGATTCTGGATACCAAAAATCTGATGATGGTGTTCCATTTACAGTTGGGCGAATTTGAACCCATACAGGCAATTCATCATCTTTTGCTTTGAAGAACAAATCTACACTGTTCAAGTAAATACCATAGGGGTATCTTGATGGATCAACAAAGAAAGTTTGTGCTAATGGATCCCAATTGTATGTTGACAATAATTGTGAACCAGCTGATCTTGATGATATCAATCTATCTGATGTAGTTGTTCCAACAATCTTTGAGTCTACGTCATAATTATATACAGTATCAACTAATTCAGTTTTACTTACACTTATTCCTGAAGAAACGTATACTTTATCAGCAAATGATATTGAATCACCGTCATATGTATTATTATATGATTCCGTTACACGTAAATTTCTTTGACCAGAACGGAATGTTGCAGTTGGAATATGGAAAGCACCACCGGCTTGACCATATTTGTTTGTTTTATTAGTACCAAGACTGTAAACAATTGAACCTGTTGTAGTAGGTGTAGAACTTAATGTTGCAGTTTTTGTAGAACCAACATAAGAACTAATTGTAAACTGTTCACCAATACCAGCTAATGATGTTGTTGAATGAACAATACTTATTGTATTGCCATTATAGTAATCATTTGTTGCTGATGCATTACCATCCAATACAATAGTATTACTTGCCACAGTTCCTATACCAGAATGATGTTCTTCTACTGAAGATATGATTACTGTTGCACCACTATCTAAACCATAAACATATTTGCCAGCAAGTGTTAATGCATTTTCATTAATTATAGAAACATTTGCACTACCAGTTTCACTGACGGCAACATAACCTACGTTATATGAAGTACCACCACTCAATAAAGAGTTTAATGCTGTAGCCAATGCGCCGGTTGATGTTGCAATTAATATGGGTTCACCAGTTGTTAAAGTTGTATTTGTAGTTAAAGTAATTTTATTAGGTACAACAACATATTTGTTTACATCAACATCATCAAAGAATGAATAAACTGTTGTTTTAGGACGTAACCCATTTGTTGTAAATATTACTCTTTTTGCTTTCATATAGGGTTGAATCGCTAAATCAGTTACAAATTCACCTACACTTTGTTGTGATGAAGAAGTTGATATTTGTTGTTGATTTAATTCAGCACCAGCAGTTAAATATGTGTTATCATTATATGCTTGATAAACACCCCATACGCCACCTTGTTTACCTCTCCATTCACCGTGACCAAATCCACCAGTACCTATCCATTTTTCATATGTGCCGCCTTCTTCGGTTCGTGTTTGATACCATTTTGAATCGGCAATTTGTGCAAAAGGACTATCTTTATCGTCAGACCATTGTTTTACATTATCACCAATATACTTAAACGCATTATTAATAAAATTAAATGCGTTTTCAATACCTTGATTGGAATTCAATACTACTTTTGCAGTTGTTTCTGAATCTACATCACCAGTAAATTCTGGGAACAAACGCATTGTTCCTTTAAATGAAGCATATAGAGCACCAGCAACTGGTGATGATTTTGTTGCATATGGTTGTTGTGCAAGAACAGATGTTGTATAATCTAACATCATAATCTTTTGTTGATTCACACCAGGTGTTATTAATTGTGTTCCACCAGTAGATATTAGTGTATTTGCCTGAAGATTGATGGTTCTCATTAATGATGCGGGTTTCAATTCACCATTATCAATTAAACATCTATTATCAAATTGAACTTGACTTGGTGGTGCTTTGATATCGTCTGTAGTAAAATTATCAGTTAAGATACCATACTTTGATCTCTCTAAACCATTTGCATCTGTAATTTTTGTTGATACTGCATCTTTTTCTAGTGTATTCAATGCAACATAATATTCTAATTGTTTAATACGATTTTCAAATGCACCAATATCTTGCATTGTATATCTACGATGATTAACAAAATCAGCACGAATATCTTTAACATTTTCCGTATATGCGGGTATTGCTAATGTATAGATTAACATGTCGCCAGAATTTACATTTGGTGCAATAGGTTTAATTGCAGATGTGCCAGATATTACTTCAAAATCTTTTGATTGTTTAACTACAATTCTATCAATTCTACCTAGATAATAATCAAAATTAGTTGTTAAAGTTCCACTAGGTAGAGGATTAACCGCACCAGATATATTTGTCGTACCAATACCTCTTGTTGGTCTGAAATCAAATGCCGATCTTAATGGTATTAATTTATTATCTTCTTTATTATTAAAGTAGAAAATCTCATCATATGTAAAATTAGATCCTGATTTTAAATAAGAATCTATAGTAAACAAACCATCATTTTGTGGAGATGGTGCAGATTGATGACTTAGATATTTGTAAGTAACATAAACTTTACCACGTGGCGCACTATATCCACGTTTCAGTGTAATTGTTGCATGATCATAATAAGATTTACGTTGCCCATTGTCAAAATCATAATTGTTTGTAACATCATATGTTGAACTTGACAACATTGCAGTTGTTACATTTGCAGCAGGACTTCTGGAATCGGTAATTCTAACAATTTCTAAAACATCAGGCACTTGTAAACTTACTGCTTTACCTGGTGTTCTTAAATTTGTTAATATTGTGGTATCATCAAAGAATGTTGAACCAACAGTATTAAATACATAACCCACTCCACTAACTGAAGTTTTTGATGATGTATTTGCAGTGTAAAGACTTGTTGTACCAGGAGAACCTGCACCATTAGTAAACTCATATGGAACTAATGAATGTAAATTTAATCCAGCTGTTGATGGTATTAATTGTTTACCACGAATTGCACCCGAAGATGCATTTTCTGCATTATTAACTTTTGTATTAATTAACAAATCTACTTTTGCACCTGCAGTATTAAGGTCAATTTCAAAGTTTGTTGAACTGATCGCAGTTACAGTAAATAAGTTATTTGCTAATCCAAGAACAGTATTTGCAACAATACCTGACGTGGCATTTGCAGTAGTATCATACCGAACCATACAGATAATATTATCTCTAATATTTGAATCTGAAATAACACCAACAGAACCACAGAATGAGAATGTATCTGTACCTTCTGCACTAATACTAATTACACCACCACTGTCTGCAGTTTTATTGCCATAAAACTTTTTAGCATAGAAATCCATATTTGTCAATGTGGATGGTTTCATTGCTTGGAATGGTACATCAAATATTAATGACGATCTTTGTGGTTCTGAAATCAATGCAAAACCAGTTGTTGTATCTTTAGAATCACTATTAATATTACCACCAAATGTTTTTGCAGTTCCACTCTTAATTGCGAACGATTCTGCATTTTTAAAATCTGAATCAATAGAGAATGTATTTGCTGCTGGAATAATTGGCCAAGCAGAATCTAAGTAGATATGTGTTGCATTAGATGATTGAATTAATACTGGAGCAATTGCTGTACCACCAGAATCGGTAACTCTAAAATACATATTTGCATATGCATTGGTAGTTACTGTAGAAGAAAAACTTGCGGGCATGCGAATTGATCTTGTATTTGAACCTGATGCTTGAGTTGTACCTGTAATTGATACACCATTAGCCGCAAAAGTATGGACAGCAAATGAATGTGTAGTGCCAAGTTCTAAAGTTGTTGAGTCATTATAATCCATCATATTGGCACGTATTTCACCAATCTTTGTAGAATTATATGCAGCGGTAGTTGTTGTATTTACACTTGTATGTGCAACACTATGAACATCTAATAATGGATAATTTGTAATATCTAATGTACCAAAGACACTATCTAAAACAACATAGCTTTCGTAATTAGTTGATACATCATAACCTTCAACATTAGCAACTTCTCTTGCTCGATCTAATTGGATTGTTGTTGGTGCAATAGTTTGAAATTCATGTCCACTAACATAGGCTTTACCAGGATCAAGAACAATATTAAACATACCATTTGCAGAATCACCTTCTTCAATAGAAATAACAAATGGATCTACAGTATAGTTACCAGATTCATCATATGTTCTACGTGCTAACATCTTTTCAATTTCACTATAGATTGGGTAATCAATTTCTTTTGTCTTTACGCCATCTACTAAACGAATAACTTCAAAAAATGAAGATACATCAGGAGAATCAATTGATCGTTTTGAAAGTAGTGTATTAATCGCAAATCGTTCTGCACCCGGTGCTTGATAGTTAAATGCACCTTGTGCTGGGTCTAATAAAGAAGTATCATCAATTTCATCTACAATAGTTAATTCAAATTCAATACCAACTTTATATGATGGCTGTTTATTAACTGTTGTTGAATTGCCTATTCTATAAAATAATTCCAAAACTAAAAATTGTGGTGTAACTTTTACAAATTGACCTTTAAAATAGTAAACACCGTCTTGAACACTGGCAACATATGAAGCACCATATGCGCTAGCACTTCTTAGTTGTGCATAGATATTTTGACCATAAATCTTTAATTCATCCGATTCAACAAAACGATCACCACTGAGATATTTAATAACTAAAACTGGATAAGTATCAAGTGTATCAACAGCGATAACTTTGGCACGTGCCAATTTTGTAGAGTTATATGATACAATTGTTTTATTTAAGTAATCTGAAGGTACAATATCTTCATTATTATATTGTTCATTTAGTATAATATAATTTGTCGTAGTATCTAATGAAATTTTACCACCAATAATTGGACTACCACTTTTGAATATATTATTACCAAATTTTTCTATTTGGTTAGTTAGAATTGTTTGTAACTGAGTAAGTTCTCTTGCCTGAATTGAATATCCAGGACGGAAAAGAACCCGCATAAAGTTCTTATTTTCATTGAAATCATCGTAATATGGATCGTAATTGAATAGAGTAGTCATTTATTCCTCGTTAAAAACTCAGTATAAAACGGATTCGTTCGGTTTGTGCATCATCACGGGTTATTGGTGTTTTACTGCTTATGTATAATACGTGTCCTGAATATAAATCTAGTGTTGGATTCTGAGTTGAATTAACTACACGAATTGCACCACTATCACGACCTTTTATTGTAGAATTTATACTTAAAGTACCACGAACATTATTTACATAAAGATGATTTTCTACAGTATCAAAGGATATAACATCTGCTTTATATGTTGCAGTTTCATATGTTGAACCTTGAAATACTACTTCATCAACACCAAAATCACCTACACCTGGTGCTGTTGTTATTCTTGTATATAATGAATAAGATTCACCTGTTGCTGGATTTGATGTATCATTTAAATATGGATTATGTAACAACACTACTTGTCTAAAATCATTATCAGTAGGTAATATACCAGATTCGTCTTGATCAAATTCAACATTAAACATTAGATTAGAAGCAGTTAATTCATATACTGGATCATAACCATGACCATCATGCGGTGCAATAGAAACATTTGCGGTAGCACTAGTTCCAACACCACCAGTAATATCAGTAAATGTTAAATCCGCATATGTATACTGTGAACCTCTATTTTGAATAATGACATCGACAACATGTCCACCTGTTACGTTTGCTTTTAATATTGCACCAGTACCATCACCATCTATTGATATAATACCCTGTGTTGTTCCATTAGTATAATTATTACCTGAATTTTTAATCGTAACAATATCAATACCACCGGGAACTGCTGCAGCTCTAACAAACTTATTATAAGTTACTGGCATCCAGTTATCTGTTAAGAATTTTTGTTTTTGGACAGATGAAATTGTATACAAATATTTCCATTTATAACCATCTGCAGTTAAAACATATGGTTCTTCTAATGATGTTGTAGACAATGTTAATGCAGGTTCTGATGTAGAGTTTGCACTTGCGTTATTTGCTAAACATTTAAATACTTGATCTTTACTATTCAACACATAAAAATTAGTATTTGCTTCGTAAGTGTTATATTTTGTATTTGCTGTCCAATTATTTCTATCTACGACCAAAGATGCATTAGTATATGATAATTGTTTTGCCAATATACCATATCTGTAATAATCATTAATTATTGCATCGGTTTCTGTAGGTGTAACTGGAACTTCAGTACCTGCATTCCAAGGTAATTGTTTACCTATAAATGCATACATGTATGATCTTCTTGTTGTGGGAAGATATGAATTTGCCATTAAATCCAATAGATTATATAATTGTTTGGCAAGTAATACTTTAAAATTTTTCGTTATGAGTGAGGACATAATTGTATTTATTTAACTTTTTGGACGTTTGTGACAATATTTTTAGTATTTGAAGTAAATGCAGTATCTACTTTAATAGTATTGGCATTTACAAAAGTAACAGTTTTAGTCTCATCAAAATACAGATTAATTGTTACATTAGTTGCAGTAACACCAATTGTATTTTGAGTAATTAGATATTTACTATTTGATAAACTTAATACCGTTTCTGTATTACCAGTTGACAGATAGATAATATCACCATCTTGGATATCATTAATAAAGTTACTATTATTACCAAATACTGTATTTGATCCAGAATTAACATTTACTGTATTTGCAACATGACGATATACACCAGTAAATATTACAACATCTCCAACATTGACATAATTCATTAAGTTGGCAGTTGTATTTGTAGTTGCATTAGCACCATATACAATATTGAATGTTGTGGGTAATGCTTTTACTGTTATGTATTGATTTACTTCATCTGGTGTAACTATTTCAGTATTATTATCAATTCTTGTAACAAATGTTTTTGTACCTAATGGATGAACAATATCTTGTAATGGTTTCTTAAATTTATTGTAGTCTGTCTGTGAACTAATTACATATGAAAAATTGTGATATTTGTTACCGTCTTGCATAACTTTATCTGCACTCAAGTGACCGTCAGTATTCAAATAGATACCCGGATAACGAATTAAACCATTCTCAAAACCTGCAGTTGCTTTAGCACGACCATCACCATAAACTAATACACTACCAGAAACTACATTACCGGTAACTCCACCATCATCTGAAATGATTTTTTTAGTTTTATCAAAAGTTCCTTTATAATTAAATAGTCTAATGAATCCGGTATTTTGATCAAATTCATCAACATAAGCTGAAAATGTTGTTGATATATTACTTGTTCCCTGATACACTCTTGTATTGGAAACAAATAACTGTCCTTCAGTAACATTTGATAAACTTAAATCCATATTTCTTAAAGATATGATTGGCGCTTCAACATAATCATATCCATAACTAACAATACGAATTGAAGATATTGCACCAATTCTTGAGGTTGTTAATGAATATATTTCACCATCTCCCAATACTTCACTCACGTAAACATTAGCATTTGCACCAGAAGTTGTGTTTATTGTAATCGTAGGTAATGCATCTCTTCTATAACCTTCACCACCTAATGTATATGCATTTGATGAATGATTGTTAATTGTTACTGTTTTAATACCAGTATTACCTGAATGAATAGCACTAACATATGCATTAGCACCATATCCAGAACCACCAAGAAAGTTTAATGTTTGTCCAACCGCATATCCATTACCACCATTACCAATTATAATTCTACCTAATGAACCAATTTTATATAAATCATTTCTTACAATTTTATATACAGTAACACCAGAAATATCATTTTTAAAATTTTCAGCAAATGAAATTGTGTGAGTAGTAACTCCAGTAATTTCATAGATATCTTCCATCTTATTTTGGATGTATAATCTTACATAATTACCAACTTCAAATGAATCAGTTAAATCCTGTGTTGCATCTGTTATTATGTTTGTATCTTTAACAATAAAACATGAAGTTATTATCATGATATCTTCATAACTTTCATTATAAAAACTATACGTATCAAGTGTTGGTCTTGCTCTATATCCACCACCGCCTTGATCTAATTCAATAAACGATAATGGATAAACATTAAAAGATTGATATGTGCCGATATTACCAATTGTAATAGCATTGGCAACATTTATATTTGCGTATTGTCCATGAAGAGTTTCAATGGATGTATTGCGAACATTTACTTTACGAACAATTGATTTATCAACTAAATTGATAAATGCCTTTGCTTCTGCACCATATGGAGCATTTTCAAATCCTCCTTTAAAATCTAAGGTAGTTACATAATCATCATATAATGAAGATATTTCACTTTCTTTTCTAAATCCAAAACCAGGATTAGTTAAAAGAATATCAGTAACAGAACCTTTTGTTGTGTTACCAACATATGCCAAAGCACCTACTGGATTATTTGCAGAAGGATTTAAACCACCAACAATAGTAACTGGATCACCATCATAGTCAATATCTGGATCATAACCATTATAGTAAAGACCTCTATTTTTAGAATCAATTTTAATTTCTGATAACGCACCAATTAGACGACCTGATACAGTTACATCAACAACACCATTATTGTATGTTGCATCTACAGTTTCACCAGTCTCAAATAATCTTTCGACATTTGAAACATAAATTTCAATATATGAAATGCCTAATTGCCGATCAATAGATTCAATGACTTTTTCTACTACGGCAGTTGCTTTAGATATTCTACCTGTTATTTTTGTTTTTTCAATATTAAAGATATTGTTATCATCTGTATCAATTCTAAGTGCCAATGGCAATACCCATTTACCATCGGAAGTTTTTATTATATCTTCTTTAGGATAGTAAATGTCTATATTTTCATTATATAAAGCACGGAATAGAAACTTAACTGAATCTGGTGTACCGTTAGATTTATAAAATGTTGTAATTAATTTTAAGAATAATTTTTTATCTGCCAATATATTATTTGGAAAATATGGCATTAAATCTCGTTTTAATAATTCTAAGTAATCGGCATCTGCATTATCTAAATCAATAGAATTTTTAAGCGCAGTTAATTCATAACTTATTTGGTTATTTGTTTCTAACCATTCGTAGTATTTTTTAAGAAAAGTTACAAATACAGGATGTTCAGACCGAACAAATTCTGGTAATTGTTTTTCTACTAGTATAGATGTTAAAACTTGATCCATTAGACGATCACTGTCTTAACAACAATACTGGTTGGATCTTGGTCATCTAATACTAACATTTTATTTAAACTTGATTGAATAACACTACTCATAGGTTTAATATGTATCATAATATCACCAAAATCATTATTAACTGCGATAGGATTAAAGTTATTAATATATATTTTACCTAGTTTGTAATCAATTGTTCCAGTAACGCCATTATTTCTATTGTTATTAATAATAATTTTGGTACTCTGACTACTAATCTCGTCAGTCTTGTAGTATGAGATTCTTATTTGTCCATATCTACCTTGAAGAACTGCAAGACCCTCTCCTAATTGCCCACCGCCTCCTGTAATCTGAACTGCTGCAGTTGTATAACCAATACCCGGTGTTAATACTGTAATTGATGCTATCTTACCATTAACAATAGTTGCAGATGCCGTTGCACCCGCACCATCACCAACAATAGTAACAGTTGGTGTAGATATATAATTAATACCTGGATTAGATACTGTAATAGATTCCAAACCAGTATATGATGATGGAACTTCCTCAAAGAAACATTGTCTATTTATTCCACTTTCATCAGCAACAGTAAAATCTGGTGATGAATAGAAATTATCATTTGTTGTTCCTCTGGTTAATTCAAATCCAAAATCTAAAATATAATTGTCTGAATTAATTAAATCTGGTCTAAATTTCTTTGCAACAAATAATGTTGCTTCATTAGAAACAATTGATCTATCATAAGCATCAACGCTTGTTTCCATACCAGAGAAATTAAAATAACTATTAAACTTGTTTAGATTAGTTGCACAATAATTACTAATTAATGTTTTAATATTTTCCACTAATACACTTTGTTGTGTATTTAATTTTGCTTTATTAAAATAAACTTTTGATATTACTTTAAGATAATTATAATCAACATCTACAATTTCCGGTGTAACAGTCAACATACTGATGGGTTTCAATATGTTATTTTTTACATAATCTTTTTCTGTTTGTGATACTTCAAAACCTAATTTTGGTTTTGCGGATACAAATACTTTACCGTAAACTGGTGGATTGTTTTCTTCTCCACCCCAAACATTAACTGCTTCAAATTGTGGATATTTTTGTTGGATTAATCTGATATAATCGTTCTTTGTTACTGCACGATTTTGTGCTAATAGACTTAATGGTGCACCAAACTTAATCTCATCAACGGTTTCCCTACTTTGACCACCAGATGCTTTTGATACTGGACTAATAGAAAATTGAGAATAACCGCCAACTGGAGATGTTGCAATAAAATTGTTGGCATAATTTGCCAATGAACCGTGTGTAATCAAATAGTCGGTTTTTATTACTGCGCCATCTGGAACACCTTTACTAATTACATTATCGCCAAAGTAAATATCATATTTACCGTTATAACCTTCTTGTAAAAAGTAAACCTCAGAATTTGCGGTAATATTTAAATCATTTTCCGATCTATCATAAACAACAACGGTGGTATTTGAAACTGATTGTTGAACACTCACTACCAATGTAGTTGTATCTATGTTACTATCATTTAAAGTAAAAATCTGTTTTGGATTTGAACTTACACTATTTACTGTTTCGTATGATGCTAACTGACCTTCATAAATTGGTATATTTTGAAATACAAAATTATAACCAACTTTATCAACCGAATATGCATCTAATGTAATAAATTTATATGTTGTGCCGTCAATCTGTTCTGAGAAAAATACATAACCTTTTGGTATGAGTAAAGAACCTGGTGTTGTATCTGCCGATGCAATAGTTATATTAACAATTGCTCTTGGTGCTGTAGCTGATCTTGGAACATAATTTAATTTTTTAGCATGAGAAACAACAGAACTTCTAAGTAATGCAGTATCTAAAAATGATTCGTTTGCAATCATATTTAAATAATATGCATTATAGTGTGTATTATATGCCAATACATCTAAAAGAATATTAAGACCTGACCCTTCAAAATCATAATCTTGAAATTGAGTTTGTTGTCTTAAAAAATCTCTTAAATTGGATTTTATTTGGTCAAAATCTAATTCAGTAACTTGGAGTCTATCTGCCATTTTATCTTTCTCTTGCTAAGAAAAATTCTATTTGAACGGGTTCTTGTTTATTCACAGTTGTAAATGTCATACTAACAGTAAATCTATTATTATCATAATCTGGAGTCACTTGAATATCTTGTATACTGACCCGTGGTTCAAAATTTATAATTGTCTGTTTTATCTCTTTTTGTAAAATACTTGCACTAATTGAATCCATATTCTCAAATAACATTTTCCTGACATTTGAACCAATCTCAGGATGAAAAGGTTTTTCAAAATGGTTTAACAAAATTAGATTCTTTACTGAATTTACAATTGCACTCATATCCGTCAAAATATTAATGTCTTTTTTGATTGGATGAGCAATGAAATTTAAATCTAAATCTCTATATCTATTTTTATTACTATTGTTATATGCGATTGCCATTTAGTATTTATCTGTTATTTTAAGATGAAAGTAATTTTTCTTTATATAAATCTGTACCAATATAATTGTTAATCAAATAAGTTTGTGTATTTCCAACTGATCCCAAACGATTTACCAACATGTAATCATTAAGAATATTCATTGAATTGCCAAAAACAGTAAAATCATGAGTTCTTCTATCCCACAATAAATTATTTGCAGTAAGTGCATGTGCATATAATGCATCTACACCAACTGAAGATAAGTTAGAATATACATTACTATATCCAGTATCAGGATCAACTGATGTTCGTTTTGAATTTTGTAAGGTAATAATATCATTCGTTATAACTGCAGTATTAGAAGTAATTTCATCATTTACAAATAAACTGGTCATGCATCCTAACAACGGTAAAGCATTTGCAGAACCATCAATGTTATGGACTAATAATATTGTAGTTTGTCCAAGACTCATTATTTTAACATGATCGGGTATATTAGTACCTGCTGTTCCTAAAGATGTTGTTAATCCCGATATATTTGAAGTGTGTTTTTTAAAATAATTTATTGTATTTGTGCTGAAAGTATTATATAAAGAATTTGTTGCATTACCTGTTGCTGAATTATTATCCCAAACTTCAATACTATTAATTAAACTTTTCATTGAATTTACTTGTGTTTGTAGACTTGCAACTACATTTACTGTTGGATCTCTGTAATAATCTGTTAAATTAGTTGGTCCATTTCTCACTAATTCTTTTTGCCATTCTTTTAAACCAAAAGGTGAGTTATTTAAAGTTTCTTTTGTTTCATTCGTCAATTCAATAGAATTACCAAACTTTGTATTATCAAAATTTATTTGTAATTTACTAATAATTGATGTTGTCATAATAATTTCCTTTATAAATTAAGCAAAAGTACCAACCATACTAGGCGTTGGTATACCTGTTGTTGGAGTTGCAGGATGAACATGTAGATTATGTTCTACTCGTATACCTGCCATTGATCCCATTGCATCTCTAACATATCCACCAACAACTATTCCACTAAGAACTAATGGTGCAAGCACAGATGTTGCTGATGAAATAGGTAATACCGCAGAAATTGTACCTGTACCTATATAATGTCCTAACATTCCAGTAAGAGGACTTCCCATATTTCTAATTGTACCTGGAATTGCAACACCATCTACACCAATTGTTATTCCGCCATATTTAGTAACAAAACCACCAGGACTACCCGAAAGATTACCAGTAGGATCAACAATAGGAACAACAGATGTACCTGAAGTAATGATGCCGTCAGCATTAATCTGTCCTGTAGAAACAACAGATTTAGAAGTTAACCCACCATTGATATTAACATCAGCTTCAATCTGCATACTTACTGGCGCATTTATTGCCACTGTAGAAGCTGGATTTAATATACCACCGGCAGTTATTCTAGTATCACCTGATGAATTTAATATAGTAGTACCTTTAACAATCTGAGTAAAATCACCACCAACTTCCATTGTAAAATCTTTTGCAACTTTCATTGTTAAATCTTTTTGGCAATCAATAATTGCATCACCAATAACAGTTATCTTACACAATCCAGAAACATATATTTGATTATCACCAATGACAATTTCATAATTATCACCAAAAACTTTATTTACTCTTTTTCCATCTGGATGTAATTCAAAAAATGTACCACTTCTATGTTGAAGTCTTACTGATTCTCTACCCTTTACATCATACATTAAAAGAGAATGACCTGAAGATGATTCCCATAACTGTGAATTTTTATAATCTGGTGGAAAATCTTCATCAATTGGAGATGGCGGTTCTAGTAGTGTATCTGAACCAGAAACTTTAAACGCTAATTTTGTAGTATCAACTTTGTCTACCATTTTATTTTCCTATCATATTAAGCAATTGGTTTTGGTGCCGCAGATGCTGTTGATTTTTGTTGTTCTTTAGAAGGTATAGCAGCAATCGCAGAAGAAACCGAACTTGTTGCGCCAGCAATTGATTGTGTAATAAAATTATCTGAAGGTATTGATCCTGTAAGAGTAATTAAATTTGCATTTGCAATAGTAAGTGCATCACCTATTTGATTAGGACTTATTGTTATATTAGTAGCGAGAGTTGCATTAATAATATTTGCAGGTATTTCTGCTAATGATAATGCATTTCTAACTAATGCTTTAGACTCATTAAATACACTTTTAACTTCAGCAAATAAATCTTTATAATCTGGTCCTAAAGTACCCGGTGAAATACCCAACAGATCACCACCCACAGAAAATACCGAAGAAACAAAAGCAAATAAACATTCTTTTATAAATTTTAATATTCTTGCAGGTAATGACAAAATCCAATTAACAACAGCACGAATTATTACGATATAAAGAATAAGTGCATTTGCAAATTTCTTTACAAGATTTATATAATAATTTAATTCTTTAATCTTTGCTGCTAACCATTTTAATTTTTCAGTCCAAACATTTACATCTGCTTGGGGAATAATACCCGTAGCATCAAATCTTTTATTAATAACTTCACGTAATGTCCGAATAAATCCTAAATTTTTCAGTGCAGCATAAGCAGCACTTTTTTTAATGTCTGCAGCAACATCACATGCATGAACTAGTTTTGAATTTGTTCTTTTTATTATTGTAAAATCGTAGTTGTATGCACCCCAGGGTGTTGTTGATGGATACATCAATTTTGCACCAGCAACTGTAGAATCTGATGGAGGTAAACCTTTTTTTGATCTTTCTGATTCTGGTGAAGCAAAACCCTGTGTTGTATTTTCTTTTGATGTTTTAATACCAGGTAAAATACCAACAACAACAGGTTTTTGAGCAGCTGGACCATCAAGATAAAATCCTATTACCCACTTATCCAATGCAGTACCTGCAGCAAATATTGGATTATTTACTGGTGATAAAACAGATGCCCACGGTAAAGTCTCAAGTGGCATTTTTACTTTATCTGCAGTATCTTTACCAATAACTCTAATTTTAACTCTACCCAGCTTTAATGGATCATCCATCGCTTCAATAACGGCCATAAACCAAACAAAATTTGGATTTAGTCCTGGTGCAAATGATTGATAAACGTCATTCATTATTATTTCCTGTTAACCATAGTTATCACTCCACTGTTCATATCGGAGACTATCTGCGTTTGTTAATGATGTTCTATTTGTAGAATCGGTAGAAATTTCTATTACGGTTTCATGTCTATCATATTTAACCATTTGTCGTGCTGCCAATATTATATATTTGCCACTTAAACTCTCATCTACTGAATTTCCAATAACATTTGTTCCACGATTAGATATATGCAATTCAACAACTGCACCACAAATTAAATCAAAATTTCCAGGCATAACTAATTTAATTCTAAGACCCATATAATTTCTCATCAGTGCTGGTCTTTTTGCAATATACGTTACACCATCATCAATTTTGTTTATAGAATATGGTTCATTAGCTGTTATGAAAGAATTTTTTTGTGCTGCATCTGTTGTAGCACCGTAAAAAACTTTAACACAAGAACTTCCATCATCTTGCCATTCTGGTGGTGGAGCATTTAGTCCAGTATCATTAAGATTCAAAAGACTATCCATCATGTTTACAATAGCTGGTTGATATTGCGTATATATCTTTTGACTTAGATGGTCAACAGAATATGTTGTTGTTCCATATATACCATTCTTTGCATTTTCATTTAGATTATATTGTGAAACAACTTCCATGTATCTTGCACCAAATAATGAATTATCTGTAGTGTTGCCAAAATTCTTTGGTTCATAGTTTAATTGATACTGTGCATTTTGTTTAGAAAGAGCTGCAATTGAATAGAATGAATACCCCATCTTATTCTCATAGAACATAAAAGTTGGAGAATCATTCTCAAGTGAAACTGCTTTCTTTGTGCAGTCCAAAATACATTCTATTGGTTGTTTACCTGATAAAGTTACATCATGCATTCCAGCGGTTGCTTCCCATTTCCAAGTTTGACTTGGTTTTACTTTTAATTCATTCGTCAATATATTAGCAACAATCTCAGAATACGTTTTGCCTTCATAAGTTTTATATACTTTTCTTGACCTTGAATTGTAGAATTCTTCAGAAACAAAATTTAATGAATATTGTTCTGTAGTTGGATTCAATGGCACTCTTTTGCTCATTTCATATATTTTAAATGTTTTTGAAATGCCAGCAATATTACCCATCTTACTAATTACAACTTTAAGCATTTCAGAACCATCAAATGCTAATTTAGCCGCAATGTTATTTGAATCTGTAATTAAAATATTACCAGTCATACATGGATTAAAAACAGAATCAAATATATTCAATTCTTCATAGATACCAGTAATATCAAATTTACCCAATCGGGTTATTAGTGATAATTCTTTTACTTCAAATTTTAAATTTTGATTTAGTTTTTCAGCCATTACGTAAAACTCTTTGTAACTCAGAATGAATTCTATCTTTATATTCTGCTTTTATAACTTTAATCGTTCGTTTACTCTCATTTAATTCCATCATATAATCATAGTATGTTCTACGTAATTTAGTTATAACAACTCTCATTGCAGTACCATCAGGTAAAATATATTGAGTAGTTGATGGTGTAAGTGATGAATATGTTGATGCATCTATTGTTACATATTCTTCATTTATCTCACCAGTTTTTACAAGTGTTCTAGTCTCAAGTTTATAGTAATCGTAATAATGCGTTTTTGCCCAAGCAAGACCATAAGTATCTTCTATTGTGTCCATTAACTGTGAATATGTTAAAGGCCAATCTGTTTTAATATCCATAATTCCATTGACTCGCATAATGAGCCAATGATATTCTGCATTACCATAAATTTTATAAGATACTGTTTCTGGAGTATCACCTTCAGAAATTACATAATCATAATACGATGATGAATTTGATACAATACTATTGTATATTGTAAAATTGGCAGTTAGGTTTGTAACTGTATCTAAATTATCAGTTTCATCATTCTTATATAATGTTGTTGGAAAGTTTGAGAAAAAATCTGACATTTTATTTTAATCCATTCGATGGTTTACCTAAACTTGTAACATTAGGTAATGTTGCAGGAGTAAATGTAACTTCATTTCTACCTTGTTGCATTACCATGTTCTGTTTATTTTCTAAACCTAAAATTTCTTTTGTCATGAACTGAGTCTCTTGGAAATTCAATGATAATCTTATTCCAACTGGCATACCTGTTCCACCAAACTTCGGTGTATCTGAATCAGATTCATATGCTTGAAAACCATTTGGTGCATAATCAACATTTATATTTCTAAGAACACAAGTGGCAATCTCAGGAATATTTGGATTTCTTCTACCATTATAATTAAATTCAATATCAAAGACTGAAGGCGGAACTAAAAATGCACCACCCGAACCACTAAGAATTTCTGGTGCTTGATGATATCTAAATGTCTCAAGTATCTTTTGAACTTGAAGTGCTTCACTTTCACTTCTAGGATACATAAGAAAATCAAACATAAACTCTCTTAACTGCGGTCTTGAATATACAACTTCAATCATAGGATTCTTGGCACCAAATGCAGATACAAAAGCAGTATCAACAGCAGAACCATTAAGTTGAAGAATACCGGATTTATCTTTTAAAATTGAACCTAGAAAAGCCGCACCATTAGTAGTAGCATTTGAATTTCCTGCTTTATGTTCATCATACAAAGATTTAATAATTGCTGCATTACTTAAAAATTGACCACTCAACTCTGGAGTATTATACATGGCTCCTTGTTGAAATGCAAGCGTGTTTGGCATATAAAGTGCAATATTATCTTGCAACTGAACTACATTATTATTAAAATTTACAGAATTTAATTCACCCAATCTACTAAAAGCATTTCCAATACTATCAATGGTTTGATTAACTCCACTAGTGAAAGTATCATTACCAATTTTATCTGTTGCTTTATTTTTAAAACTGGCAATCGCACTCTGAGCATCTTGAAACATTTTTGTTCCTGCCACTGTACCTGAAATATTAGTTAAAGCGTTAATTGCTGTTCCAGCATTAACTTCACCCGTCAATAATCTATTGATTCCAGTTTTATTTAAACCAGGTCGTGTTGCCGCAGTAGTTGCCATTTTTGAATTTTTTTGAACAAAAATGTTAAAGATCATATAATGACCTTTATCTCTACCACCTATATCTTCGGGATATCTGTAAGTTCCTGGATAAAAACTTTGTAATGGACTAGAAGATGAGAGGTCTTTACTTTGAAACTTAATATCAGTTAGCGTAAATAATGCCATTGCGGTTTCCTAGATTGACTACATATTTATGTGTAGTTAATTAATATTAGATATTTATATGACATTTGGAAAGAATACCTATAAAGGATTGTTTAAACCTAAGAATCCACAGAAATATAAGGGAAATCCTAATAATATCATCTATCGTTCGTCATGGGAACTTAGATGTATGAAATACTTTGATGACCAAGAACAAGTAATCTGGTGGGCATCTGAAGAGTTATCAATACCTTATTTTTCACCAGTAGATAATAGGATGCATCGTTACTTTCCAGATTTCATTATTAAAGTTAAACAAAAAGATGGTAAAGTAATGACATATGTTATAGAGGTAAAACCAGCTGCACAAACACAGAAACCAGTCCAAAAGAAAAGAACTAAGAAATATATAAGTGAAGCAGCAACATATGTTGTAAATCAATGTAAATGGAAAGCAGCAGATGAATTCTGCCATGAACATGGATGGGTATTTCAGATAATCACTGAAAGAGAATTAGGTATCAAATAGTATTCTAATTCAAAACCTAACACCTTTACTTATATGTTTTATTACTAAAAAAATAGGATAATATGCGAATAAATAGATCATGGCCTACTTAATTACCAGAATTAATCAAGAATTACAAAAATCAGGATACAATGCCGGTACTAGGCGTGCCAGAGATTGGTTGCGAGCAAAGATAGGTGAATTGAGTCCTACACCTGCAACCTTGATGCGAGATAAAGAAAGATTGAGAAATACGCAATTTATTGGAAGTATGTTCTTCTTTTACTATGATCCTAAGACAAAAGATTCGCTGCCATATTACGATAGGTTTCCATTGGTAATACCAATAGAACAATACTCAGACGGTTTTCTAGGGTTGAACTTGCACTACATTCATCCAAAGCAACGAATCATCCTTTTAGACAAGTTAAGTGAATATACGACTAATGATAAGTATGATGCAACAACAAAACTTAGATTAAGTTATGCTTTATTACGTGCCGCTTCAAAATCGTTTGAAGCAAGTCCATGTATTAAAAGATATTTGGCAAATCATGTTAAATCAAGATTTGTTAGTATAGATGCTAATGAATGGGATATTGCAGCACTATTGCCAGTTGAAAGATTTGAAAAAGCAAGTACCGGAAAAGTCTGGTCTGATTCAAGGAAAAAATTCTAATGTCATTTTTACCACAATTATTTCTTTCAAACATTAAAGCAAAAGATGGTTTAGCAAAACCTTCTAGGTTCCAAGTAATATTACCTATTCCTGCTTATGTCAATTCTTTTATTGGCCAAAATCTATTTGAAGAGATTGTAAATTTTAGAAATTCTATTTTTGCAGATATTACTACTCAAGTAGCAGGAACTACTAATGAGGGTGCAAATCCAGCCATATCAAGATATCTAGCTCTACAATGTGAATCTGCCGAACTGCCAGGTAAAACATTACAGACTGCTGATGTTTCAATTTATGGTCCAAACTTTAAAGTACCAGTAAAGATGGAATATGCAGATACAACACTTAACTTTATCTGCACAAACGAATTCTATGAGAGAAAGTTATTTGATCGTTGGTTAGAATCAATTATACCTAACGATACTCATAATGTTAGATTCTCAAAAGGTAGAACAACAAGATACTTAACAAATATTAAAATTGTCCAATATGACGATTTTATCAAACAGATTTATGCAGTGGAATTGATTGATGCTTTTCCAGTAAGTATTGCCGCACAACCATTAAGTTGGGGCGAAGATAATTTCCATAGATTATCCGTTCAATTCACATATCAACGATATAGAACTATATACAATGGTGCTTATGATTTAGGTGCCGCAGCCAGTGCATTGTTTGGTGCTTCTGTTTCAGGAATACCATTGAAAGCAATATTGAATTCCGAGATTAATCAAATCGGTGCAACATTGAAAAGAATTTTTTAATTAATTGGAGATACTATGTTACCTAAAATTGATGTGCCTTTATTTACAGTTGAATTGCCTTCAACGAAAGAAAAAATAACTTTTAGACCATTCTTGGTTAAAGAACAGAAATTGTTCTTAATGAATACAGAAAGTAATGATGCACAGGAAACTGTGAAGATTATCAGACAAGTATTAAAGAATTGTGTATTAAGTGATATTGATGTTGATGTATTACCAGTATTTGATATTGAATATCTATTTATGAATCTTCGTGCAAGATCGGTATCTGAAGTTGTAAATCTAAAATACAAATGCAATAACACAATCACAAAAGAAGATGGAGAAGAAAAACGGTGTGATACAGTTAATGAAATCGTTCTTAACGTATTAGAAATAGAACCAACAATTTCACCAGACCATACTAGAAAAATTCAATTGACGGATAACATTGGATTAATGATGAAATATCCAACTTTTGAAATGATGAAGAGTATGGCAGGTAAAAATGAGAGTGAAGTAATCATGAGTATGATTTATAAGTGTATAGATTATATTTACGATAAAGACCAAATTCATTATATCAAAGATGTATCTGAACAAGAACTAGAAGAGTTTATTGATAATATCCAACAAAAAGATTTAGAAAAGATTCGGGTATTCTTTGATACTATGCCAAAGATTAAAAAAGATGTTGAATACAATTGCAAAAAATGCGGATACCATGAAAGTATCACATTAGAGGGCACCCAAGATTTTTTCGGATAATGTTTTGTCATGATACACTAGGTAATTACTATAGGACTAATTTTGCGTTAATGCACCATCACAAATATAGTCTTACAGAACTTGAAAATATGATACCTTGGGAAAGAGAAATTTATATAACATTACTTGTTAATCATTTAGAAGAAGAACGACAAAGAATTGAACAACAAAAATTAGCAAACAAAAGGTAAGACATGGCAAAAGATTCCAGATTAGCAGAAATATTCCGTCAAGAACTTAAAAAAGATAAGGGTTTGATGAGTGCTTTCCTTGCCTCTGCCAGTGAGCGAGGAAAAGAAAGATCAGATATTAGAAATATATTGCCCAAATCTGGAATCTCTGGTGCTATAGCTGAACGAATGTTTGGTAAATCATATCGTGCAGGCAATAAAGATACTAAAGTTGAAAGAACATCTGGTGATATTACTTCATCAAAGTATTTACCAGGTATGGCAAAAGATATGAATTTGATGCGATTGAATATGCAAAAATTAGTAACACTTGCTGGCGGTAAACCATCTAAAACAGTATCCACTGGGTTATTAAAGGGTAAAGATACTAAGATTGCGGAAAAAAAAGAATCTGGTGGAATGTTAGGAACTGCAGGTAATATGTTAAATGGCGCAGCATCCATGGCAGGCGGCGCATTGGGTGGAATAGGAAAATTAGGAGGTGGTATATTAAGTATGGGTGGTTCTATGCTTGGTGGTATAGCTAGTGGCATAGGTAATATAGGCGGTTCTATACTTGGTGGTTTAACTGGAATATTAGGTTCACTTGGTGGTGGTTTTTTAAAAATATTAGGTGGACTTGTTAGTTTTGGTTTACCTGGTATGTTAATAGCACTTGGCGCAGGTTCATTAATATCAGCAATATTTACTAATTTTGATTTTAAAAGTTTAGGCGGAATTTTTACAGATACTTTTGATGGCATTACCAAAGTATTACAAGATTTTTTTGGAGTCACAGAAGAAAATAAAGATAAATCATTTATAAGATTGATAGCAGAAAAATTGGATGATAAATTTGAAACAACAAAATTTACTGAATCTTTAGATTACATTGGTAAAAAATTAAAAAGTATTACAGATACTTTGGAAGTTCAAATTCGTAGTGTATACGTCACAATACAAAATCACGCTAAAGCTGCTTTTACAACTTTTGCAGATATTATGTTGGCAGTTGGAAGTGACATTAAAGGAATAACAACTAAGTGGTTTGATGAGAACATGGTTAAAATTTACACTTTAGTTGGTACCCTTATTGGTGGTGTTATTGGATCAATTATTCCTAAAGTTGGAACAGCTATTGGAGCTACAATTGGAGGTACACTAGGTGCAGCCACAGCATTTACGATTCAAAAAGAACAATCTGGTGGTGAAAATGATAGAACTGCTTTAGCAAATATACAAAAAAGATTAGATGATAAAAGTGCGCCAGGAACAAGAGAATTTGATGAGAAACGAGTAATAGAATTAAAAAAGAGAATTGCTGATAGGGATGTTACTTATTCATCAAACAACTTAGATTTAATGAGAAAACAAGGTCTCGGTAATACATTTAATACACATTTAGCATCGGAATATGAAAAAAATCCATTACCAACATCACCAACTAAAATTCCAGGTAGTAATGTAAGTGGTACTGGTGGTAGTTACAATGATAGAATTGCTAGAGGTGAATCTGGCGGTAAATATGATACAATTTTTGGTAAAGCTGGTGGAGCAATGATTAATGGTAAACTAGTAACCGAAAATACAATTGATGAGGTTATTGCTTGGCAAAAATCTATGGCAGCAACAAATAAACAAGCAATAGGAAAATATCAATTTATGAGTAATGAAGTGATATCATCGGCAAAAGCTGCTGGATTATCTGGGAATGATTTATTTAATGGCGTTAATCAAGAAAAAATGCAGGCTGCATATACAGAAGCAAATAAAAAATCTTTGAGAGCTGCTGGTTTACCAGATACTGATGAATATCTTTCAATGGCACATGCAGTTGGTGTTGGTGGAATACAAGCATTACTTAAAGCACAACAATCAGGAGAAGGTGGTACATTATCCGCTGCGGATGCTTTTCTAAAATATGGAACATTTAAAGGAGCACAATCAACTTGGGCAGTAGATTCTAATGCTAGAAAAACCAATAAACAATTAAACGCATCTGTTGATGATACTATTGCAAGACTGTCTAATAAAGTAAATGGAACTCAAAATTTAGCTTCAAATAAAGTAGTTCCTGTAACTCCAAATCCAGATGTGCCTAAATTGAGTATTGCACAACAAATGGGTGAAGCATTAGGAACTGAAATGAATAGTCTATTACAATTTGTTGGAAAAAGTATTGATAGTATGAATAAGAATATGACTGCAACTGCATCATCATCTTCTGGTGGTCAAGGAAACATATCTGCTTACAATGATAAAGCGTTTGAATTATTCTTTAATGCTACGGTACAATCAACAGTTAATCCAAGTTAAAGAAAAACCCCACCGAAGTGGGGTTTCTTTGTTACGACTTCTCTGCTAGTGATTTAAAATAATCCATATCGTCATCATCTACAGAATCTTTAAATGCAGGTACTTCAATTTCTTCTTTGAAACTATGAACAGAATCTTCTGCTTTAGTTTTCATTGTAACTGCACCTTCTAAACCAAGAACTTTATCTAACCTTGTCTTTATTTGTTCATAAGACTTGAAGTTCTTTGCATCATGAAAGTCTTTCAATGAATACTCTTTCTTCCACAATTCTTCTAGTTTAGTATCATCACCTTCAAACAATGCTACTGGTGAATCAAATTCAGATTTATCATAGTTACGATAATTCTCAACATTACGAATCTTCAATTTGAAGTTTGCACCTTCCCAAAGATCAAATGGATTAATTGGCTTCTCATCAGGAAATTCAGGATTCATTGCTTCAGTAATCTTATCAAAGATTTTCTTACCAAATTTAAATATCTTAATTTGACCTTCGTTCTCTTTGTTACTTGGATCAGAAACAATATAAACATTAGCATAGTAACTTAACCTACGTTTTTGATTCCGTGCAATGTTTTTGTTTGCATCAATACCAGAATTCCACAGTGTTGAATTATGTTCACACACTGGACACTTACCATTGTTGATTGTAGTTAAACAATTATCAATCAACCATCCACCTGGTCCTTGAAAACCATGATTGAATACTCGTACCCATGGAAGACCATCATCACCATCTACTGCAGGTGCAGGAAGAAACCGAATGATTGCCATACCGTTTCCTGCTTTATCTACTGATGGTTGCCACATTCTAGGATCATCTCTTGATCCTGCTTCGGCAGTTTGATTTGTTGTTGTTGCTTCGATTGCTTTGGTCAATTTTTCAAAATTATTTTGACCACGTTTTAAATTTGCGAATGAACTCATTTGTTTTACCTCGTATTAGTTGTATGTTAATATATCGTCTTGTCCACATGATTCATAATATAATAGTATTTAGTCATGCGAACTCCTTCAATAATATAGATTTCATTTTATCACATTCAAAGTGAATAAACGGCAAATATTTCAAACATTTCCGATTGAATTCTGGCCAACGAATAGTATCAGTGATTCGTTTAGACCACATCGGAAAGAAATTCATTAGAGAATTCATAATACATAATGTCTCTAATTGAATATCTTTTTGAAGAGTCATTGTTAATAACTTTGGATAGTCTCCATTAGTCTTAAACAATTCGGTTGTATTCTCACAATTCTCTTTAATGAATTTGCAATCATTAGTAAAATTGTAAGTCAATGCTTGGATTATCTTCATCCGATCTCTGTGACGAGTCATAGCATCCTCTTCAAATAACTTACCAACCCACATGTTTTCTTCACATAAAAAATTAGATATAAGAAATTCTATACAATCCTCTTTCTCATTTCTACGTGATAACTTGTAAAAATAATACTTGTCTTTACGGTTCTCAAATGATTCAATGCTTATTCTAGATTTACCCTGATACTTAAAGTAATCATATGAATCGGTTGAGAAATGTAATTTAAGAGAATTATATAAACAGAAAACTTCATAACCTGTCATAATTAAATAGGTAATCTTGCTGATTTAGGCAATAGATTATGGTCTTGTGCATCCATTTGAATCTTATCTCTAAGATTATTATTTACCAGAGTGGCAGCAATTTCAACTTCAAGACCTGTTCTTGTGCAGTATTCAACTATCGCTTCATAATGAGTATAGTCAGTTTCTACAACAATCTTTTCTATTGCCTTAGCAAATTCCCTCATCTCCTCTTTGGTTGCCATCACTTTACAATCGTTTGATATAATGTTTCAAACTGTTCATGCACAGCAACTTCTTCATCATAATTTTGTTTATGATAAACTTTTACCATACGATTAACAATTTTCTTGGGTAGATTTAATTGACTACAGATATCTGCAACTGCATTTTTAATTAAATCTTTTTCACCTTCCATACGTGTCATTGATCCAGAACACTCACGTAATACGCCAAGTAATTTCTGTTGGTCTGCTGGATTACTAATCATATTAATACTCAATTGTGCAACTGCCATAATATACTCTCCTTTATTTTTTCATTGCATAGGTAATACAAATTGCATCTGGTGTAGTTGTATATGCACACTTAACTGAAAGTGGATCTACACCTTTTGAAATTGCTTGTTCAATATTCTTTGACATCAAGTTTCTATCATTAATCATGTATAATGTTACTGCTACTACTGCAGTGAAAATCATACCAAACATTGTTGCTGAAAACCAATCCATATCGTTAATCATAATTTTATCTCCTTTGTTAAATCATTCAAATCACTCTGCTTCTTATAAAAAATGTGTCTACCTATCTTTGTAGTCTTAGGTAAGTTCCAACCTGGATTTACATAATCTGCATGATAGTATGTTGCACCTTCAGTCACATCATCTATAAATTCATAATTCATTAATACTCTTACTGCTATTTCACGTATACTATTATACAATAAAGTATCTCTAATTGTCAATGCTTTATTTAAGTTTGCCTGTTCACAAACCCATGAAAATTGGCATACGTTATTTGATTTCTGGTGAACTACACTACAAATTGTTGGTGCATATTTACCAGATGCTACACGATTCAAAGTTACAAGTGCTACTGCTACCTTACCAACATCCGGTTCATGTCCCGCTTCAAAGTAAATATTCTCTGCTAAACAATCAACTTGTTTTTTAACAGGATCAGTTAAACTTTTATATGAGACATTGATCGGTAAGAAATAAGTATTTGGCACATTAACTGATAATACAACAACAGAAAATGCCACACAGATACCCATTATGGTTAATGGTATTCGCATTGTTCTCTCCCTATGATTGTGATGGGTTATTCTGTTACGAGGAAACCCATCGAAACCCTAAGTAGCCGTTAGGCTGCTAATTGATAAACGCTTTCGTTTGCATTTAAAGATTTTACTTTTAACGACTATCTGTGTCGTGTTGTCTGTTTCGTTACTCATTGTCCTGTCGAAACTAAATCCGGCCCATCATAAAGACACATGAGGATTAACTTTATTCATAACTGAACGTAATCTACCTCTAGTCCAATTTTCAGGATGATTATCCAAAGAAAATTGTCCTTCTTTTTCACCATTGTTAAACCAAAATCTTTTTGCTCTAACTTTTCTACCATCAACATCAGGTGCATATAATGATTTTCTTTTCCAAAAAGGAATTCCATCATCATAACTTCCAACACCCCATTGTTTCATGTTGGATTTTCTAGCACCTTTTCTTCCTGCGATACTCAATAGTTCTTTGACTAATTCTTCTTTGGACATTAACCCTGCTAATCCTTGCCAAGCCAAATAATCTTCATGTAATCCATGTTTTTCCCACAATTCTTTATGTGCTAAAGCGTGTTCCTCAACAGTTAATTCCACTAAATTGTCTTTACTATCAGTACCGCCCATATGTTTAGGTATTATATGGTGTTTGTGTTTCATTTGTTTTCTCCTGTCGATTGTTACTTATTTATAATTATTTATAATCGACAGAGATTTAACATATGCCCTTATGGTGGACCGGGGGGGATTCGCACCCCCGTCCAGAACACCTTTTACTTCACTTCATACAACAATTCTATTAAATATCCTATTAGAAGGATACTTTAACACCTGCACCGATTGAATTACCATCAAATGACGATACACGACTTTGACCAATCTGATAACGATAATCAACTGTTGCGGCAACATTCTTAACAATAGGATAAGATAAACCAACACCACCTGTTACAGCATATCCATCTTTACCAGTTTGATTATCAAGCATTGCGGCACCAGCTTTAACTGAAACTTGAACTGGACCAACTTTGGCAACATCATAAGCACTAACTAAACTATAACGATCCTGATTGTTTTTGCCTTTAGTAAACTGGTCATAACCTAAAGTAGCAGTAACACTACCAAATTTTTGACCAACGGTAATACCTTGACTATTACGATCTGTACCACTATAATCTTTAGTTACATTAACACCTACTTCTACGCTTTGTGCTGAACCAATAACTGCCATCAATGAAACTGCTAGAATAGACTTCTTCATAATAACTCCTCTTTGTTTTGTTTAACTACCTTTAATACAGTCAAAAAATGAAATGACTTTATGTATTTATTATACATCATACTTCATTACATGTCAAGTAATACTTTTTGACATATTCCTCTAGTTTTTCCTTATAATCATCAGGTTTTTTGATGAATACTTGGGCAAACCCCGTTTCACAGGCAATCATTACCACTATTTGTTCCACTTTCTTGCCTGTTATCTCTTCAAACATAATCGCATATGCGGTACATTGAAGAAAATAATTTTCAATCCAATCTTCTCTTTTTTCTCTAGTAGATGTCTTATAATCTATAATTGATAACTTACCATCATACTCTGCAATACAATCTACACGACCAGCAACCTTTAAATGATTACTAAACAATGGTTGTTCTATTGCATATACATTATTAACTTTATCTGTTATAATAGGTTTTACCTGCAAAAATAATTCTTTTATATGCGGCATTAACTTCATCATATAAAATGAATTAACTTTACCATTCAACAAATCTTCACATACAGTATGCATTGCAGTACCACGTGATGCTGCCTGATGTGTTATTTTATTTGCTTGTTCTTCACCTACTCTATTACGCCATTCCTTTAATGCTTCTTTATTACCAAAATGTGATAACACAGTAGTGATAGATGCATATTTACCTTTAGGTGTTGTATAATATCTACCACTAGATAATGTCTCTGATTCCAATTCAAAATCTAATTCTGGCAACTTAACAAAACTAAAACTCATGCAACTCCGATTCGTTTAGTGATTCTATCCACATGCTCTTTAACAATTCTATCAGTCTTTACTTTCTGAATTGATTTTTTACCATGGCGTTCACCTACTGCACTATTAGGATGTGCTTCTGCAACTTTAGATAATACTTCTTTAAAACCATCTGGTACTCTATTTGCTTTTGATACTGATACACCAGATACAATCATTGGTGCAGAAATAATCGTTTGAATATGAGGATTTAGATTTAGATATTCTTCTCTTTCTGATATCTTCATAAATGTTTCAAACTCTTCACCCGTTACAGTATCTAAAAAATTATATGTTGGCATTAAACCACTCCGGTACGTTTCTATTTTTCCACTTTGCTAAGTGTGTCTTGTTCTTTATATAGTAATTGCGATATGAACTAATAGAATCGTTTTCAACTTTAACATCATCAGGCATTGCAGGTGTAGGTTCAGACCATTTACCTGATGGAATATTCTCTGGAAACCTATTTTTAAGAGTCTGCATTAATCCACTAGATTCAACTTTATGAATTTTACCATAACGATAAGTGTATTCAATACAAAGCATCTCAAGTAACTCTGCAAGCCAAATGTAATTAGGAATAGATTGTCTTACCCAAATAGCGGAAGGATGATTAAGGTGAGTAGCACTATAAAGAATACTCTCACGTTGGTCAGGTAAAACATACCTTGTTTGTTTTCTACCAGTTTTAGATGCACCAACAGATTGAGTGCCGTCAAGATAACGATGGGCAGTAGAAAGTAATTGAGCATATTCTAAAACCATTTTGGTTACATGACGATCCACATGAAATTTGGCACATTCTTGTGGGATATTTGACAAATAAAATATGTTCACGATAATTTTTTCTTCATAACATTATTTAATCCATCAAAATTATATCTTTTATAGGTAATTGTATTTGGTTGGTCTAATACTGATAATACAATATCATCTTTAATCATATCAACTACACTAAGATATGGCCAACGAGATTGAAATGGACACAAATCACGCCATCGTTTGTTTACCATATAGTATTTGAATTCTTCTAAATCTTTTTGACTTTTAGCATCAAATACACGCTTGCGCTCATTAATTTCAGTAATCTTATTATACATTTTTTATTTCATCTAAAATAGGGAGAACTAGTCTCCCATTGTTGATATTAAGCAACTTGTTCAGTTACTTGTTGGTTTACTTCTTCAGCAGTCAAATCTTTTAGATTAGCAACTTTAGATTTTGTACCACCGATAAGACCAACTTGTTTTAGATATGCCTGAACTACTTCAGGATTCACGATTTGATATGCAACTGCTTTGCGACCATCTTTAATAGTCTTAATAACTGCATTAGCAAACAACTTACAATCTAACAAATAGTTGGAAATTCGGTACATATGAATTTGATTGCCCAACAAATCATTTAATTGTGTTTTGGTAAATACTTCACCAGTTTGCATCACCAACAAAAACTTCTGATAACCATTTGCTTTTTTCATAATAAACTCCTATCAAATTAAAAATAACTACACTGTTCAAACATTATACTACACCTACACCAAATGTCAAGCATTATCGCCTCATGTTTGCCTGATCTTTAGCATCTTCTTTACTAAAAATTGGTACCGCATTAGATTTATGTAAAGTACCGATGCCTAGCATTTTATCACCAGTATAAAACTTATCGGCTTTGCGAATACAAGCATCACCAGTGAAAGGTAAACTCTTATATACTGGTGTCTCACGCCGAAATGGCTCCGGTTGTTTTAAAGGCATTACAGATTTAATATTCTTTTTACCAGAAAAACTTGAACTAGTATTTTTAACACTAGTCAACCACTCTTGATATTGTGCCACAACTTTTTTAGGCTTGCGTCTTTTCTTAGACTTTTGGTTCAAATGTAAAATCATAATGTATCCTTTCTCATTTCAAATACCATTATATCATGATTGGTATCAAATGTCAAGCTATAAAAAATAACCCTTATAAAACAGTCACTTATCCTTTGAGTAAAACTTGACTATTTCCTTGATTATTTTCAGATAACTGGCGCTTTAATCTGTCTAATTCCATTGAGATTATCTCAGTTTCCCTATGAGTATATGTTAATTGTACCTGAAGTAATCTAATTCTTTCTTGTATCTCTTCAGTAGTCATTATTCTTTTCCTGTTTTAATAACCGATATGCGGTTTTGTCTTTATGTTTTTTTCTGAACTGTTTGAAAGTATCTTTACCATCTTCATGTTTACGCATTTTAGATTTGTTCAACTTCTCAAACTTCTTACCACCTGCTATCATATTACTTCCTCTTCCCTTTTACAAATATGCCAATAAAATGCCGTATTAATAATTGATTCAATATCGTGCTTAGGATTAAAAATCTGTTTTTGTTTTGCTAATGAACTATCAGCAATAAGAATATCTGGATCACCAGAACGTCTTTTACCAAATGTATATTTAACATTAACTCCACATTTTTTAATATACTCAATGATTTCTAATACTGAATATCCTGTTCCATTACCTAAATTTAATATAAATGATTTATTGTCAATGTATGATGATGCAGTCACATGAGCATCTGCTACATCTGATACATGAACATAATCTCTAACACACGTTCCATCTTTTGTATTATAATCATCTCCATATACGATAACATTATTTAGATTTTCTAGAATGTTAGGTATCAAATGTGTTTCTGGTTTATGGTTTTCACCCATTTCACCATCAGGATCAGCACCCGCAAGATTAAAGTATCTGAATATACCATATTTCATTCCAGAATCTTTAATCATCTGTTCACATGCCAATTTAGTATTACCATAAACAGAATTATTATTAGTAAGTGGATGATGTTCATGTATCATATATTTGTTCCACGAACCAAGAAGTTTTGGTTCATATACTGCAGCAGTAGAACTGAATATAATCTTATTGGTATTAGATGATTCCATACGTCTTAATAAGTTTGCAGTGCCAGCAACATTATTATACCAAAACTCAGTTGGATGTTTCATTGATTCACCAACTTCAATTCTACCCGCAAGATGAAATACAGTATCAAATTGATATGAATCAAATAATGTAAATAAATCATTGTTATCGCATATGTTACCATGACACCAATAATCGTAATACCTATGTGCTGGTGGCACTAAATCAAATATAACAACATGCCATCCTGCTTTCTTAAGTGCTTTACTTAAATGACTACCCAAATACCCGGCGCCACCTGTAATAAGCGCTCTTTTACTTTCCATGGAAACTCACCTTTATACTTTTCATTTTGTATACTATTACCCTTATCAAAAAAATCTTGTGTTACTGAATTAGGATTACCATCTAATCTATAACTCATTGTATGTTCATTATTACATTCATACTTTGGGAAGTGATGTTTCAATGCACTAAAAAACTTTCTATCTGCACCCCATTGACCATACCATGCATGTCCAACTTTAACAGCAACATCTCTACGAATGGCAAAACTAGATGTATCAATATGATTTACATTATCATCAAAATACACTGGCCATTTACCTAATGATTCACAATTATCTTCACACAAATAGTTGCCATCTTTATCATAGATTTTTCTTAGTGAATATGCCCAATCATTACCTTCATTCAAAACATCAACTAATGATTGAACATGATTAGGTTCAAACCAGTTATCTTCATCTAGATAACAGATAACATCTGCATTAACTAAAAATGAACATGCGGCATAGACACGGTGTCCATACCAACCTTGTCCTACGTTATCTTCTAATACAACAAACTTAGTGGTAGAACTCTCAATACACGTATCAAATACATTTTTTCTATGTGCATATCCATCTACAAAAATGTAATGGACAATATCTTTATAAGATTGATTTTCTATAGATTCAACACATTGTTTAAGATGTGCGGAACCAATTGTTGGAGTAACTACTGCAACTTTCATTTTCTCTCAATGTCCTCTTCAATACATTTGATACCATATTGTATTTCAATAATCTTACATGGTTCATCAAATGGGTTTGTTAATTGGTGCCATCCACCAACTGGTATCTTTATATTACTATGTTTATATAAAGTTTGTGCTGGCATTTTATAATCAGAATCTAACATAGTATTGACTACTGCACAACCTTCTGCAATATGCCAATACTCGGCACGATGTTTATGTCTCTGTATTGATAAACTAGATTTAGGATTAATAGTAAGTTCTTTTACTTTAGTTCCTTCAATATCATATAATACACGATAGTAACCCCATGGTCGTGTTGTCTTTGGTTGTTGCCAATCTTGTAATATAACACTTGATGAATTCTTTTTATAATTACCACCAATACCAAATTCAAAATTAATACCTTCAATATTCATCTCTGGTATATTTTTTTCTGTTCTATCACCACCATTCGCAAAAATAATTACATCATCGGGATATTTAATCCTTGCTTTTCTTAATAGGTCACATGCAGTATTATCATTATCATTAAATACAATTACTTCATCAACCATTTTCATATTACTTACAATTGCATGGCGTTCATCGAAAGGTAAAAATGATTTACCTTTCTTTCGTTCTAACCATGCATCAGAATTAATACCTACAATTAAATGATCACCTAACTCCTTCGCTTCACTAAACATAGAAATATGACCACTATGAATAGGATCAAATCCACCGGAAACAATAACAATAACTTTCTGCATAATCAATCCTGAATGTTTATATTTGGGTATGCTTCTTTAATTAGTTTTGCGGTTAAGAAAGGAACTTTTAAATCTTTCTTAAATAGATTAACAAGTAATTCTGCTTCATCTTTATATAAAGATTCTAGTACCTGCATTAATAAATTACTTTGTTTTTTACCTACAAGTCCGGGTGCTTGTTGCGGGTGACCTTTAATAAACCGATATAGTTTTCTTACTTCATTTTGTAGATACATGTAATTCAGACCTGCTGGATCTTTTGATGGTCTATAATCGGGTATCTCTACATCAAATTGAATATCTTTCATAAATGCTAAAACTAAGAACTCACGGAATCTTTCACTATCATTCTTCCGTAATACATCTAATCGTTCTGCCTTTGTAGATGCCAACTTAAAATCATCTAGAATCTCAGAAAATAATTTAGAATTCATCAAGTGCCTCAAGTAAATTTACCAACCTGTTCGCAATCATATAATTCATAAACTGCTGTTTGGTTGCTGGTTTAACTTCTTCATATCTACTTATAATAGTTTTTACAAGAGATTGTGGAATTTCTGATAAAT
>Ga0114960_10000012_pt1 | contig 142528 bp, 129 predicted proteins | sample C_130625_MF_Meta_FD_92637 | JGI IMG/M metagenome (GOLD analysis project Ga0114960, IMG submission 92637) | Freshwater microbial communities from Lake Croche, Canada to study carbon cycling - C_130625_MF_MetaG | ecosystem: Environmental > Aquatic > Freshwater > Lake | place: Lake Croche...
CTCTCCTCGTGGGCTCAGTTCGGTGGCATTGATCCGTCGGAAAACTTCGTGTGGTTTAACAGCAACAAGTTGTACGGCACGCAGTCTCCGAACTTCGTGAATTTCGCCCAGCAGGCTGACCCCTTGCTCGAGAATGCGATGTTGTCGGCCATGGCTGCACCAATGGGATCGGCGACTGTTACCACGGGCTGGAAACTGGTCAACGCCCGCATGGCCGTGGACCTGCCCTACGCATGGTTGGACAGTACCGTCAACGCATGGGCAGCCCGCTCCAACGTAAAGAATTGGGCTTTCGCCACTGACGGAACGGGTAAGGCTCAAACCTTCAACCCGACCGGCGGTTCAGCCTCATTTACGGAGATTTACTTGGCTTAGTAACAAGTCGGATTGTAGAAATGGTGGCGCCCAAGTGGCGCCACCATTTCTTTTTTATCAATACGTTCTATGCGTGAATCTTTTCACATCCGCTGAACCGGGGTGGCCGACCAAATGGGTTAAATTAGCAATGCGACGTACACCAGGGGGGTTGCGTTGACGGTGGGATGCATCTCACAGAAGGAGGATTCCATGTCAGTAGCAATGGATCGTCGCAGTTTTCTTACTCGTTCGGCAGCCACGGCCGGTGGTGTTGCGTTCTCGGGAACGGTGGTCGACGCTCTCGTAGCCGACTCGGCTCTCGCTACGGTTGGCAAGGACCCGGGTTACCGTTACGGCGGCAAGGTTGTCGTTGGCGTTGGCTCGGAAGCTCCGGCCGTGAAGACCTTCTCCGGTTCGCAGGGCCACTTCGATGGTGCTGGTTACTGCGTGGCCTTGGCCGTCTACGACCTCTTATTCACCACTGGGGCTGATGGGCATACCCTCATTCCCGGCCTCGCACTTTCGGCCACGCCTGACTCGACGTATAAGAAGTGGACTATCAAGTTGCGGCCGGGTGTGCTCTTTCATAATGGAGATCCCTTCAACGCAGACGTGGTCGTGAAGAACTACCTTGCCTGCGTCGCCGACGCCACCAACGGTCTCGCTATTGCACCGATTTATGCGGGTTGCACCAAAGTCGATAACCTCACCGTTTTATACACCACCAAACTTCCGTGGACCACTTTCCCTAACTCCTTAACGGGTCAGCTTGCCTTCATGGCTCACCCCGACGTTTTTGACACGGTATCGGGTAAGGCCGCTGGTCCCTACGGCTCCTTTGGCACCCCCGGTGGAGGTAACCCCATCGGCACGGGACCATTCAAGTGGAAGAACTGGGTGCTCAACGGTCAGAACATCTGGGATCGGAACCCCCACTACTGGGGCAAGGATGCCGCAGGCCGCCAGCTCCCGTACTTGGACCAAGTGGAGTTCAAGGTACTGGTCGATGACAACTCACGCCTCCAGGCGCTGCAGGCTGGAACCGTTGACCTTATGACGACCGGAAACGGTGGGACTATCCGCACCATTCAAGCGGGCATCTCGGGCGCCACCTGGCGCACCGACCAGGCGGACCCCAAAGATCCCGGGGCGAATATGTTGATCGTGAACACCGCCGGAAAGAATTTCCTCGGACAGGCGGGTGCGGTTGACCCCGGTACCTTGGCGTGGAATACGAGCCTACGTAGTCACGTGAGCGATCCCAACATTCGTAAGGCCATGGCCATGGCGATTAACCGTACGGCCTTTTTGAACATCGTGGATGGTGGGACTGGTGTTGCGGTCGACGGCATCTACCAGCCCAAGTCGAAGTATTACCCGAAGGGTGGACCCGGCTACCCGGCCTTCAACCCCACCGCGGGCAAGGCCCTCGTGACGGCCTACAAGAAGGCTCACGGGATTAGCACCAACCTCAAGATTGTGGTCGACCTGATTGCTCAGAACTCTGGCCAAGTGAAGGCCTTCTCCTTCCTGCAGCCGGCCTTCGCAGCGATAGGAATCACCCTGGTCGAGCGTTGGCTGGTGACGTCTGACCTGATTACCACGAAGGTCTTTAAAACCTACGACCTCTCGGCGTGGAGCCAGTTCGGTGGCACCGACCCGGCGAACAACTTCGTGTGGCTGTCGCAGGGCAACTTCGTCAACTTTGCTCAGAACTCAGACCCCATCATTCAAAAAGCAATGTTGGCGGCGCTGGCGGCTAAGCCGGGATCATCGGCTCAAATTTCCAACTGGGCTCTGGTGGACCAGAGGTTGGCTATTGACTTGCCCTACTTGTGGTTGGACAGTTCAGTCAGTATTTGGGCTGCGAACAGTCGAGTGAAGAACTGGGCCTACGCCGTCGGAGCTGATGGCAAGACGCAGATGACGAACCCTGGCGGCGGCGCGATTACCTGCTTCCAGATGTACGTTTCGTCGTAATTCTGAGGTGAGGGGAGACGCGGCCACTGGCTGCGTCTCCCCAAAACCAGAACAACGAGATCGAACACAACAGAGCGATTACCGCAACGAGGGTGAAGGGCAAAGCTTCGTTGAAGGCGAAAAGAGAACCGGCTACTCCCGCTGACGCGGCGAGAGCTGCGGTATTGGCGGTGGTGGAGACTCCTTGACGTCGTCCCATTTCTCGCGTTCCGGCGCCCTGGGTCAGGAGGGAACTCACCGAGGGAACGGAGAGTGACGTGAAGACGGACTCACACGACCCCAGGAACAAGAGAGCGACATTGCTGTGAATATGAGGGTAGAGAGCTAAAAACCCAGCACCGTTGACGACGCCGATGATGGCGATGATCCGTCGAGGTCCGTGATCGGCGAGCCACCCACCGACGGGGCTCAGTAGCACCCACGGCAGACAGAACATGGTCCAACTCAGTCGTATCTGCAGGGTGGAAGCGTGGTGGGCGTGCATCAGCATGGTCCAACATGTTTCGTAGACACCAATCATTAGCCCCGTGGTCACGGCCGAGATAATGGCGCCGACCATTTGTCTGGTCCATTGGAGCGGGGGGAGCGGGTCCGAATGAGTGAAGCGGTCGCCGAGGTCGGATTGCAGGGTAAAGATGGCGGCGATGCTGCTGGCCATTCCGGCGATAAGAAAAGCGAAGCGAATATGAGACACGTCAAAGGCGGAACCTATGAGTGGCCCGAGGGCGAAACCCAAAAGTTGCGCGGCGATAATTTTTGACATAGCCCGCCCGCGTTCGACCTCGCTGAAAATGGCAGCCACGGCGGCGAGTGAGGCCACCTCGATGGCTCCCGCCCCCGCTCCCTGAATGGCGCGGGCGATGGCGAACCAGGGGGCACTCAGTGGCGCCACGTAGAGCAAAGAGGCAAAACCGTAGGCGGCTAGGCCCCCAATGAGAATGGGTTGACGACCGAAGCGATCACTGGCGTGACCGAGAATAAATTGCGTCAGAAGTCCAGCCACAAAAAATGAGGCCATGACAATTCCGACCATGGCGGGGTTGGCACCGTGCTGGCGTAAAAAAAGGGGCAGTAGCGGGAGACCAATGGTGGCGCCCATCCACTGAATAAAAACTATCAGGCGCAACTTGTTCAGAGTCGTGGTGGGACTAGGAGTTGGCACGTAGTAACGCTACCGCCGTGAGGAGTTTGGGGAGGCGGGAGCGCGAAAGCTAGTGCAGGGCGAGGCTGATGGCGACGAAGTGAGAACCCGCGCCAATAATCGTGCAAGCGTGAAAGAGTTCGTGGTAGCCGAAGACGCGGGGATTGAGAACGGGTTTTTTCATTCCGTAGAAGGCGGCTCCCACGGAATAGGCCACACCACCCACCAGAATGAAAGTAACGCAGGCCAGCCCGCCACCGCGATATATCTGTGGCAACACCGCCACCGCCGCCCAACCAACGACCAGGTAGGGCAAAGTATTGACCCATTTGGGTGCGTCCAGGGCTAATTGGCGAATGGCTATCCCAATAAGCGCTCCCGCACTGATGACGAGCATGAGCACGAGTTGAATAGTGCCGTGCATGGTCAGGCCCGCGATCGCGAGATAGCTACCCGCAATTGTTAGAAAAATGGCCGAGTGGTCCAGACGCCGCATGATGCGCCGTGGCCCGGGTTGCCACTGAATACGGTGAAAAGCGGCGCTGGTCGCCATCATGGTGCAGACGCCAACGACGTAGCAGAGAACCCACGCCACGTGGCTGGGAGTATGGGATTTGGAGAACAGCAGTGGTGAGAGGGCGGCGAAGAGCACGGCGCCGACGAGATGTATCCACCCACGCAGGAGTGGCTTCGGGGGGCTCCCGGTGGACGTTGCCGAGGAATCGGTCATGCAGTCACCCTAGGTCCTAGAGCAAGTGACACTGCCAGAGAACGAGAAAACCCAAGAGGACGTAGAGCACGGGGGTGAGGTGGCGAGTGAGACCACTTAGACGACTGGCCAGAAAGTTGATGCGCACTATTTGGAGAGCCAGCAGGAGAAGTAGCCCCTCGCTGGCTAGAAGGGTGACGGCGAGAACCACTTCACGTCCGGTTCCGGCCGCTCGCAAGAGAGGAATCCACACGGCGAGATTGTCACCCCCGAGAGCCACGGCGACTAGGAAGGTGGTGGTGGCCCCCCGCTTGAACTGAGCGTCGACCTTGTTGCGATTACGCCAGGCCACGACGGCGAGGGCGAAGGGGGCCAGGGCGAGGACTCCTACTAATTGCACGGGGAGCGAAATCAAAACGCCACCAATGAGGCTCGACGCGATGATGAGGACGGCTATCGCGAGTCCGTGGCTAATTGCCAGTCGACGATGGCGACTGCGATCAGTCAAGGCCAGCTGGCCAACCAGAGCGGCGAAATTATCAGTCATCGTTCCCACGAACGCGGCGAATCCAACGAAGAGGGTGAGAAGAATTCTGTGCACAGTGTGACCATAGCGGGAGAAAATTACCAGAGGGGTAGTGTGGGCTAGGAGGTTCTCATGTCGTCAGATGTCGGGTTGCCTACTGCAACCCAGGTGGAAGATGCTCGTCGCGTCATCGCCGACGTTCTCGATCCCACGCCGACGGTGACTCTCAGTCTTCGTGGCCGTGGGGTATTGACCAAGTTGGAATCTCTGCAACCAGTGGGCTCTTTTAAAGTTCGTGGCGCCCTAGCCGCCGTCGCGGCGGCACGGCGCGAGGATTCCTCCGGGGCCGTTATTGCATCGTCGGCCGGTAATCATGGTCTTGGTATCGCCCACGCCGCCAATCTGCTCGGAGTTCGTGCCACCGTGGTGGTCCCGAGTAACGCCTCGAGTGTAAAAGTAGAGAAACTTCGTCGTTACGACATTGAGCTGATCCAGACGGGCGATTCCTACGATGACGCTCAGGCCTACGCGCTTGATCTGGCGGCGACACGGTCGATTCGCTACATTTCGCCATTCAATGACACCCACGTCATCGCCGGTCAGGCCAGCGTTTTTGAAGAAATGCTCCGCCAGACTCCCGAGATCGAGCATCTCGTTGTTTCAGTGGGCGGCGGTGGCCTGATGGCGGGCTGTCTTATCGCTCGTGAACTAGCTGGTCGTAGTGACGTACGAGTGACGGGGGCGCAGGCGGAAAAGAGTGCGGCCATGTACTACGTGCTGCGCGGGGCAACGATGGCCGAAGTGCGACACGAGCCCACCATCGCCGACGGATTAGCCGGTGGCGGTGACGACGGCGCAGTGACGAACGAAATTATTGCGAAGTATCAGATTCCCCTCGTCCTGGTTCCCGAAGCAGAGATTCGCCGCGCCGTACGTGAGGGCGCAGAATCCAATGGCGTCGTGATGGAGGGATCCGCGAGCGCCTCCTACGCCGCGATTACTACGAATCTGATTGAAGATGATTCGTCGCGAATTGGTTTTATTCTGTGCGGGCGTAACATCTCACCCGATCTCTTCTTGGAGCTACTCTCCGAACCCCTTAGCTAAAAAAGGGTGCTCCGCTCGGCTGGCGCTACGAGCGCGGGTCCGTTGTTTCGGATATTGCCAACGGCGTCGGAAACTCCGTGCTGGTCAAGGATCTTCGCGAGGGGTGGCCGCAAGAGATCGTAACGGTCGCTTGCCGGGGCGGTGAGCCAAGTCGTGACATCCTGCTCCTCTACGATGACCGGCATGCGGTCATGTAGCTCGGCCATGTTCTCGTTCGCGGCGCTGGTAACGATGGTGCACGTGGTCCGAGGATCGTGCCCGGGCTGAACCCAGTGTTCGTAGAGCCCGGCGAGCAACATGGGTTGTCCGTCGGAACGAAAGAAGTAGTGGGCTCGCTTACCGTGGCCGTCGCGTCGATCCCACTCGTAAAAACCGTCAACGGGAATGATGCAGGGTCGTTGGGCGAAGGCGTCGCGGAATGATGGTTTTTCGCGCACAGTCTCGGCTCGGGCGTTGATGGTATTGGCAGTGAAGGAGGTGTCGACGGCCCACGCCGGGAGGAGACCCCAACGGAACGAATTCATTACGCGCCCCTGACCCTCAATCTGACTCACGGCCAAGAGATCTTGCTGGGGGGTGAGGTTCCAGGTGGGGGCGAGACGTGGCTCCATCCCCGCGATCAGCGTCGCATTGAGAAAACGAGCGAGGTGCTCGGGCTGACTATGAAGGACGAGGCGACCACACATGCTTTCCCCACGATAGGGGCTGGGGACCCCATTGGCGTGTGTCACCGGAAGTGACTACTATACGAACATATGTTCGTAAAACTACCAAAACGTCCAGAATTATCGGCTTCTCTGGCCGCCAAGATCCGCCCCTTAGCATCGGCATCGAGTCGTCAGATACCGCTCGATGAGCCCTGGTCGAGTCTCCTGCCCGGATCTTCGCTGCGCCGAGGCGCCACGCTCAACGTCACGGCACCGCCGGGCGTGGGTGGCCTTACGACCGCGTACAGCCTCTTAACTGGCGCTACCGCAGCGGGTCACTGGTGCGCCGTCGTTGGGGTGGATGACCCCGGTGTTGTGGCGATGGCGGAGCTTGGCATTGATCTACGCCGCGTGCTCTTTGTTCCTCGGCCCCGGGGGGCGTGGGCGGAATCTTCCTCCGACCTCTTCGATGGCGTCGACGTCGTCGTCGTACGTGTCCCGTCACGCGCGCCCCACGCGGCGGCGCGCACCTTAATGGCGCGAGCTCGAGAGAGAGGGGTTGCACTCATCGTGCTCACGGAGAGTCGCGCCCCGTGGCCGCTACCCGTGGACCTCACGATTGAGATTGTCTCGTCGAGTTGGGAGGGATCGTCTCGCTTGACAACTCGTCAGGCGCGTGCGCGCGTCAGTGGTCGTGGGGTGGCGGGTCTTGCTCGCGAGTATCTGCTGGACCTCCCGGGGGTGGCGGGTCGAGTCGCAACGGCGTCCTAGTGGAGCGGCTGGCTGCAGTCTGGCTACCCGCGCTCGCGCGAGAGAGTAGAGACGGTGTCACCTCGCAGCAGTTCGTGGACTGCCTCGACGAGATTATTGGCTTTTGCCCCTTCGCTGAGCCACTGCGCTGGGGGCTCATCATGATGCCTATTCGGGGTCCGAGTCGTTTCTTCGGTGGTGAAATACCCGCGCTCGAGATGCTGCGAGCGGCCGTAGAGCGAAGCGCCCAGACGCCCGTATTTCTAGGGGTGGCGCAGGGGGCGTTCTCGGCCGAAGCCGCTGCCCTGGGTGAACTAGTGATTCCTCCCGATGCGTGCGATGAGTTCCGGCGCTCCCTGCCCATCGAAACTCTCGGTCAGCGTCAATTGGCTACGACGGCTCGACGGCTCGGCCTGAATACGGTCGGAGCCTTCGGCGACCTACCGGTGGCCCGTGTCGCGGAGCGTTTCGATCGTGAGGTGCTTTTTTTACATCGCGTTGCTCGTGGCGACGCGGGAGAACTTCCCCGTCAGCGTGATCAGCGCTTGCCGGCGCGCCTACGAGAGCTGCGGGGTGACGCGGATCCGGTAGTGGTACAGAAAGGGTTCTTTGGTGAGCAGTCCGCCGCCGACGAGCGCGCCGCCGCGGCGGCTCATCACGTCCGCCGCCGCCTCGGTGCCGAGGGGGTGGTGATGGGCTGGTTGCACGATGGCCACACTCCGCTGGAGCGTGGCCATCTTCTCCCGTGGGGCGCCCCTAGCCCACCACGAGTCAGCGCGAGTGCCCCTTGGCCCGGTCGATTGCCGTCACCATCGCCCACGGTAACGCTCGCTCAGCCCGTGCGAGCTGAACTAGTGGATGGGGCGCATCGGGGAATACGAATAGAGAGTTCCGGCTTATTGAATGGAGTAGTTGCCTGGTGTCGCTTAGACGGGAATTCCTATCTCGCAGTCGAACGTACGGCCGGCCCCTGGCCTCTGGTCACGCACTGGTGGAGGGGTCAGTCAGCGCGTGCGCATCTACAAGTGCTTGTCGAGGGGGGTGGAGCCTTCCTTTTTGTGGCTGAACGTAATCGCTGGTGGGTCGCGGGGGTTTACGACTGATGGCAACCTACGGAGAACTCCACGCCCATTCGGGTTTTAGTTTTCTCGACGGGGCGAGTGACCCCGAAGAGCTCGTGGTCGAAGCGGTTCGTCTCGGTCTCTCGGGCTTGGCCTTGACGGACCACCACGGCCTCTACGGGGTTGTTCGTTTTGCCGAATCTGCGCGCGCGCTGGGACTCGCCAGCGTGTTCGGTGCAGAGATCACCCTGGACGCCAAGGACGACCGAGTCGGGGTGCTGGATCCTTCGGGCAGCCATCTAGTGGTTCTGGCTCGATCACCGGAGGGGTATCGACGTCTCTCACGATTCTTGGCCGAAGGTCACCTCGCCCGAGGGGAGAAGGGCACCCCGCGTTTCGCGCTGAGTGATCTATCGGCGGGGGGCAAGGAATGGCTCGTTTTGACCGGCTGCCGTAAGGGTTTGGTGACGAAGGAACTGCTTCGCGGGGGTCCTCGCGCGGCGGCGCGCGCCCTGGACGCCATTCGAGATATTGTCGGCGCAGAAAATCTGGTAGCCGAACTCTGGGACGACGGCTCGGCTGATGACGTGGCGCGTAATGACGCAATCAGTGAAATAGCTATTGCGCGACAGCTCGATGTTGTTGCAACGGGGAATGTCCACTACGCCAATGTGTCTGCCTACCCGCGCGCGAATGTCCTATCGGCCATCCGAGCACGGCGGACTCTCGAGGAAATGGCGGGGTGGCTCTCGCCGTCGCCTAGTGGCGCGCTGCGCAGTGACGCGGAACAGCGTCAGCGTTTTTCTCGTTGGCCGGGGGTGGTTGACCGAGCGGGTGAGTTAGTGGGCGAGATCGCCTTTGATCTTCGACTGCTAACGCCCGAACTCCCGGATTTCGCTACGCCGGACAATGTCGACGAGCAGACCTACCTCGAGCGCATTGTCGAAGCTGGTGCGACCGAGCGTTACGGTCCTCGAACTAAAGAACGCGTGGACGGTGCGTGGCGTCAGATTGATCACGAGTTGTCGGTTATTCGCTCACTAGGTTTCGCGGGCTACTTCCTGATTGTCTGGGATATCACGGAGTTTTGTCGTCGCCAGAATATTTATTGTCAGGGTCGTGGTTCCGCCGCGAACTCGGCGGTGTGCTACTCGCTCGGCATTACCAATGCTGATGCGGTGGCTCTCCATCTTTTTTTCGAGCGTTTTCTTTCACCAGCGCGTGACGGCCCGCCCGACATTGATGTCGATATTGAATCTGGTCGCCGCGAAGAAGTAATCCAATACGTCTACGAACGATACGGTCGCCGTCACGCGGCGCAGGTCGCCAACGTGATCACCTACCGTCCGCGCTCAGCGCTACGTGACGTGGCTCGAGCCATGGGGCACGACGAAGACAGTGTGGCGCGCGTGACGTGCAGCGCTGGTCTCGAAGAAATTGCTGCTACCCCCGACCCCATCCCACCGCTGGTGGCCGCGATGGCCGAAGAGCTCCTGCATCGCCCTCGTCATTTGGGCATTCACTCGGCCGGCATGGTTCTGTGCGACCGACCGGTCATTGACGTGTGCCCCGTGGAGTGGGGTCGCAGTACCGGGCGAACGGTGCTGCAGTGGGATAAAGATGACTGCGCGACTATCGGTCTGGTTAAATTCGACCTCCTCGGTCTCGGTATGTTGGATGCTTTGCATCGCGCAGTCGATACGGTGGCCGACTTCTACGGGGTGACTCTCGATCTATCGCGACTTCCCCAGGAAGATGCGGTCTACGACCTACTGTGCTTGGCGGACACCGTCGGGGTTTTTCAAGTCGAATCTCGCGCCCAGATGGCGACCTTGCCGCGGGTGCAGCCCCGCTGTTTCTACGACCTCGTGATTGAAGTTGCCCTCATCCGTCCTGGCCCCATCCAGGGCAACGCTGTCAACCCCTATATTCGCCGACGACGGGGTGATGAACCGGTGACTTACCTGCACCCTCGTCTGGAACCAATCCTGCGGCGCACCCTCGGGGTGCCCCTCTTCCAAGAGCAACTCATGGAGATGGCGGTGGCGGTGGCTGGATTTTCACCCGCCGAGGCGGACGAACTGCGTCAGGCCATGGCGGCCAAGCGTTCGGAAATTCGTATGTTGAAATTAAAGAGTCGCTTTTACGCCGGCATGGCTCGTAACGAGATTGTGGGGGAGACGGCCGATCAGCTCTACGACGCCCTGTCAGCCTTCGCAAATTTTGGTTTTCCCGAATCCCACTCGGTGTCTTTCGCTCACCTGGTCTACTGTTCGGCTTGGATTAAGTGTTACTACCCTGCGGCGTTTCTGGTGGCCTTGCTCAACGCCCAGCCACTGGGTTTCTGGTCACCGCAAAGCCTGGTCGCGGATGCTCAGCGTCACGGAGTTCGCGTTCTTCGACCCTGTGTAAATCTTTCTGGTACTGAGGCTTGTCTCGTCGGGGACCGAAGGGCACCCGAGGTGCGGCTGGGTCTGGGTGGGGTGCGCTCCATCAGCGCTGAGCTAGCCGCACGGATCGTCGATGGGGCCCCGTGGGCCAACAGTGAAGATTTAGTACGCCGCGCCACCTGCTCGCGAAGCCACCTTGAGTCGTTGGCTGCTGCGGGGGCTCTGGACGTTTTTGGTGAGAGCCGTCGGGAGGCGACTTGGGGCGCCAACGCGGCGTCTCAAAACACCCCCGACCGTTTGACCGGAATCGTGACCGGACTCGTAGCCCCCCCCCTCTTGGAACCAACTGAGTTCGAACGCATTGGCGACGACCTCTGGTCACTCGGGCTCACGCCCGAAGCGACGGTCATGGCGGTACTACGCCCGCTACTGGAGAGCCGAGGAATCACCCCCGCTGTCGCCGTGGTCGGAGCACCCACGGCGAGGGTGCTGGTCGCGGGAGTAGTGACGCATCGCCAACACCCAGAAACGGCGCGCGGGGCGGTATTTCTTAACCTAGAAGACGAGACCGGCCACGTGAACGTGATCTTCTCCAAGGGCGCGTGGGAACGTTGGAGGTCGGTCGCCGTGGGCCATCCCGCCTTGATTATTAGAGGGCGCGTCGAACGCGGTCAGGGGACCCTAGCGCTCGTGGCGGAACACGTTGAGGTCCTCGACGTGGTGGCGCTGGCGCCACCCTCGCGAGACTTTCGTTAACGAAGAACCGAAGCTAATTGCTGGGCGATGATTGAGCGGTCGTCATCGTCACGAATATCGCCAATGAGTTTTTCGCAGGTGAGGCACCAAGCATTTCTCTGTTCGACGTCACCGAGTACTGCGTAAGCGCGAGCCATACCTTCGGCCGTTGACGCGAGGAGCCAGTCGGGAATACGCGGATCCTGCGCGGCGTCGTAGGCCCGCTGGGCGTAACTGAGGGCGAGTAGGCCGTGGCCGAGCGCCCCGGCTACTCGGGCCACCATCCAGTCGCTGGTGACCCACTGCTCGTTGCCGCCGGCTTCACGCCAGTGGTATCGAGAGGTGAAGGCAGACGTAAGTAGTTCTACATTCTGTTCGGCACTTCGATTCACTTCTTCGAGCAATTCGAAACAGCGGTTGTAGTTCGTTGCGGCCAAGGTCCGATGATCGAGATTTTCCATACGTCGAGCGTACTCAGCGCCCTCCAGTGGTTGAAACTAAGGTGACGGCGTGAGCCGGACGCGGAAATTTTACGCTGTTGCCGTCGCGCTACTCGCGGGATCTTTGACTACTACGGGACTTACTCTCGCGGCGACTGACCCTAACCCGAGTGGGGCGACGGATAACCTCCTCGCCCTCCACGGCCGGGCCCCGGTAACGGGACTTTTTCATCTGGAAATTGCGACCCAGTCATCCTTCGGGGTCACGGCGGATTTTCAGGCTAATTTCCGGACCGGAGACCTTGCCGGTGTTGTTCACATCCCATTGGTTCTGTCTACATTCGATCTCGGATTTGTCAAAAAGGGAAAGTCGGTCTTTCTCAATTTTCCGGCCCTATCGTCGCTAGTGGGAACCCCGTGGGTGTCGACCTCGGTGGGAGTTCTCGATCTTTTCCCCTTCGCTCTCACTATTATTCGACCGGACCTCTCACTGCCCCTGGCCCAGGGCGTCGTGACGCATCAGGGTGACGAGACGACCTACACCTTCACCACCACCACTCGGCCCACCCTCCGTCTCGTGGGGGGCCTCACCGGTCACCTCAGAGTTACGTACGCGGCACGAGTAGCGAGGGCGGGCCAACTGGTTGGTTTCGCCCTGGTCGCTCACGCGAAGAACACGACGCTGAATGCGTCGCTGGGCGCGGTGAGTTACAACCAGCCCTGGCGAATTCAGGCGCCCCGTTCGAATCAGGTCACGGCTCTAACACAAGTCATGCTGCGCCGTCTCGTGGCCGCGGCTCCGCCCAGTCTCACCAAACTGCTGGACCCGTTACAGATTTCCTCCGTCCCTTCGCTACACCTCAACTAAGTTGAGCGTCGTGCCCAGTACTTTGCGTAATACGCACAGCGCCCTACGTTGTGCCTGGCACGCGCTCTGTCGCAGCGACGAGGTGAGCGACAAGCCACGCTCGTTCACGCTCATGAACGAGCCCTACGTGGTCTGGCGATCACCGAGCGGCGATATTCGAGTCTTCATTGACCGCTGCCCCCATCGACGAGCACCCTTGTCGTTGGGGTCCTGTGAAGGAGACTCACTGCGCTGCAGTTATCACGGTTGGCGTTTCGATGCCGACGGACTCTGTGTCGAGATTCCCGCTCTCGGTCCCGACGCGACGCTGCCCTCTCGTGCACAACTAGCCGGGCCACATTCAATCTTTGAAAGCCACGGCATGGTCTTCGTAGCCCCCGAGGAGCCACTAACTCCCCGACCACAACTCGCCGCCGCGGGACAGGGAGATTTTCTCCGAGGTGATCTCCCGGTGATGGTGACGCGGGGATCAGCGGGATTACTCGCTGACAATTTTCTCGACATGGCCCACTTTCCCTTCGTGCACGCGAACACCTTTGGCGCCGGAGAGGAAGTGGCGGTGCCGCACTACACGGTGACCCGTGACGGGTACTGCTTTAGCGCTACCTACGAACACCTCTTCGCCAACCGCGAAGATCCCGGGGTCCTCGATGGACGGCGCCCACTGCTACAAACCCGTCGTCTCACCTATCGCTACACGGCCCCCTTTCACCTGGAGCTGGAGATTGAATTTGTGGACGCGGGAGGGTCAAACGTGATCGGTTTTTTCCTTTCACCCCAGGACGACGAGACCGTGAGAATCTATTCATCACTGTGGCGCAATGACCTCGACGGCTCACTCGAGCGAATGGCCGAAGCGGTGGATTTCGAAATTGCGGTCATCAATGAGGACCTGGCGCTGCAATCACGTTTCGCTGAGCTCTCGATTCCCTTGGACGTGACGACGGAAATACACACTCGAGCCGACCGAACGACCCTCGAGCTCCGGCGTATCTTGGCTGATCTGGTGAGTGCGTCTCGTGGCTGAATCTCGTCAGGAACCGCAGTGGCACGCCTCGCTCGCTCTCCTCATTTGTGCGGGCGTCTACCTCGTGTTGCCACATCGCTTAGCGGTTGGCCCGAAATTCCTGCTCCCGGTCCTCATACTTCTTCCCCTCCTCCCGCTCTCCCTGCGCCGTGACCGGCATCCCGACGAGGCGGCCTGGGTCCATCGATCCACGGTGGGTCTCCTTATGCTCATCACGGCAGCCAACGCGGCCTCGACGGGATTATTGGTACACCACCTGCTGCACGCTCACGTGGTACAGGGTCGCAGTCTGCTGTACTCGGCGATTGCCTTGTGGTGCACCAATGTCTTCACCTTCGGCGTGTGGTTGTGGGAACTGGACCGTGGGGGGCCGGCTGCTCGAGGGACGGGGAAAGAGCGCACGGTCGATATTCAGTTTCCTCAAATGGAAAATCCCACGCTCGCCCCAGCGGACTGGCGTCCAAATTTCTTCGACTACCTCTATACGAGTTTTGCCAATGGGACGAGCTTCGCTCCAGCCGACGCGGTGCCCCTCACCGGTATCGCGAAGGCTCTCTTCGCCATGGAATCGATAATTTCTCTGGTGACCATTGCCATGGTGGCCGCGCGGGCCGTCAACATTCTGAACTAGTCGAGGTCCTGGTCAAAGAGGCGATCTAAGAGTGGCGTGATGCGACTCTTCCTCTTTCGGCGCTGTTCCGTCGCGTCGGCCCGTGTGGCGAGGGCAATCCCGGCGTTGACGCCAATCCAGCGCAAGGGCTCGGGCTCCCATTGACGAGACCGGCGTTGGACGAAGGGGAGCCTCGTCATTTCAGTTTTTTTCTCCGGATTCGTAAGAAGGTCAGCAATAGCGTGACCGCTAACGAAGGAGAGAACGACGCCATCGCCCGTATAGCCACCGGCAGTAACGAGCCCGCTGACATGGTCGACGTGCACCGACGGTGAGAGGTCGCGAGGCATCGCGAGGGCCCCGCCCCACTGGTGCGTTCGCGAACCCTCGAGGGTGGGGAAGAGCTCACGCAGCGTCTGTTCTAGAAGGTCAAACACACGCTGGTTATTGTCAAATCGCTCCTCCACCGTGGACCCAAAGTGATAGGGAGCACCCCGACCACCGAAGGCGAAACGATTATCCGCAGTGCGTTGGCCATACACGAGCAGGTGTCGCCCGTCGCTAAAGGTTTCGTGCTTCGTCAGGCCCGCCGACTTCCAAAAACCGCTCGATTGAACGCTAGAAGCGATCATCAGTGAATAGATGGGGGCAAGTTCGCGACGCTGGCCCGGCAGGGTGGAGGTGAAGCCCTCCGTTGCGCGAACGACGTAACGAGCCGTCACCGTTCCGTGAGTGGTGATAACGCGGGGACCGTGCTCAGAGTTCCCCGGCACGATGCGCGTCACCAAAGTCCCCTCGTAGATTTTTCCACCCAAAGTCTGAACGGTACGGGCTAGACCTCGCACCAACTTGGCCGGATGTAGTCGAGCGCAGTGGGGGGAGTACGACGCGCCATGGCTGGAGGACATACTGACTCGTTCCCGCGTCTCGTGTGGCGTGAGCCACCGGAAATCTTCACTGGCAATTCCGTCACGTCGTGCCGCCTCGACTTCCTCACCGATACGTGCGGCTTGGAGTGGTGAACGCGCTACCTGGAGGGTTCCGCCGTGGGAAAAATCACAGTCAATCCCGTCCGCTGCCGCTGCGGCTCCGAGTGCGGCTACGGCGGCGTTGAGAACGTGGCGCTGGTGATGGAAGAGTTCGTCGCCGTAGGTGCGGCGAACGACGTTATTCGACACGGGGAAAAGTCCCGACGCCCAGCCACCATTTCGCCCCGACGCCCCAAAGCCGCAGACCGACTTTTCAATGATTGCGATCGACAGGAGCGGATCGCGACGAAGTAGCTCTCGGGCCGTCCACAGGCCCGTGAACCCACCACCCACAATTGCCACGTCCACGTTCTGATCGCCAGTGAGTGGGGCACCCGGTGCTGCAGCCTCGTTGAGGGTAGACCACCACAATGAAGCGGGGGGTTGCATCATTGATTAAATCCTCGGGGCAACCTCGGAGAGCACTTCTCGAAGAGTCCCGACCATGAAGTCGATATCTTCTCTCGTTGACACCAAGGGCGGAGCGAGCTGGATAACGGGGTCGCCACGGTCGTCGGAGCGGCAAATCAATCCGCGGCGGAACATTTCTGGCGTGACGAAACCACGGATCAAGCGCTCCTCTTCGTCGTCGTCGAAAGTCTCGCGTGACGCCTGGTCTTTTACAACTTCAATACCCCAGAAGTAGCCGGTACCACGAATATCTCCCACGACGGGAATATCGCGAAGTCCTTCGAGCTCCGAGCGGAAGTAGTCCTGGTTGCCAAGAACGTTCTCGAGGATTTTCTCATCTTCAAAAATCTCTAAGACCTTGAGCGCCACCGCACAGGACACCGGGTGTCCGGCAAAGGTGAGGCCATGAATAAAGGTCACGTCGTCATGAAAGAAGGGTTCCGCGATGCGGTCGGAGACAATCATGGCGCCGAGTGGGGCGTAACCCGCCGTAAGGCCCTTGGCACAGGTGATGATGTCGGGTACGTAGTCGTACTTTTGACCACCGAAGTAGGTGCCCATTCGGCCAAAGGCGCAAATCACTTCGTCGGACACGAGCAGGACGCCGTACTTGTCGCAGATACGACGAACTTCCTTCATGTAGCCCGGCGGCGGTGTGAAACAACCTCCGGCATTTTGCACGGGCTCGACGAAGAAGGCCGCAATAGTCTCGGGACCCTCGCGTAAAATTGCGTCTTCCAACAAACTGGCCTGCCACATGCCAAAAGCCGCGAAGTCATCAGCGTGCTGAGTGGCTCGGTAGAAGTTGAGATTAGGAATTTTGACGGCCCCCGGAACCAGCGGTTCGAAGGGAGTGCGGTACGACTCGATAGAAGTGACGGTGAGCGCACCCATTGTGGAACCGTGATACGCGATGTCGCGACTGATGACCTTGTAGCGGTCGTATTCACCGCGGAGTCGGTGATATTGACGAGCCAACTTGAAAGAACTCTCGACGGCCTCGCTGCCTCCCGAAGTGAAAAAAACTCGATTGAGATCACCGGGGGCGAGTGAAGCAATTTTTTCAGCCAGTTTGATGGCTCCCGGATGGGCGTAGGTCCACAGCGGAAAATACCCCAACTCGGTCATCTGCGCAGCGGCGACGTCGGCAATGTCCTGCCGCCCGTGACCCAGTTGGTTGGTGAAGAGCCCGGAGAGCCCGTCGAAGTAACGATTGCCCTGGGCGTCGAAGACGTGCACCCCATCACCACGCACCATGATGGGAATCTCGATGTTGGTCGAGTAACTCCCCATGCGCGACGAGTGCAACCAGAGGTGCCGGCGTGCGGTCTCGGACAAGGAGTGACTTAGTGAATTCATATTGCGAGCGGTAATGCCATCAACGGCAAGTTCGTGCAACGTCATTATTTGGTTCCCCAGTTATATGTCTGCTTCGACAGTTTTAGATACAGAAATGTTTCAACTTCAGTGACACCCGGAATGCTGCGGATGGAATCGTTCAGCAAGTGAACGAGAGCGTCGTCATCGACGGCGATGACTTCAGCGATGATGTCAAAACTCCCAGCCGTCATAACGACGTAGTTAGCTTCGCGAATAGCGGCGATCTTGTCGGCCACGAGTCGCACGTCACCGTGCACGCGAATGCCGACGAGGGCTTCGCGTCCGAAGCCCAATTGTAAAGGATCGGTGATAGCGACAATTTGCATTACGCCAGAATCACGGAGACGCTGAACGCGGCGACGCACTCCCGCCTCGGAGAGACCCACCACCTCGGCGATGGTGCCGTAGGGCTTGCGACCATCTTGCTGAAGGAGCCCAACAATTTGACGGTCGACGAGATCAAGACCAGTGCGCGAGAGCGGTACCTCTGGTGTCGCTCGTTCAGTGGTGCCTGCTGCACCTGTTGTGATTGGTCGTGTGGGCATTTTTTAGACCTCGGTCGTTGGCCCCACTAAGAGGGTCATTGACTGCGGATAGAGCCATCATAGCGCTAAATGATAACGATATGCGTCACTCTAGGTTCCCAGAGGTCCTGATTTCGTATCTTCATGTTGCAAAAGCCTTCTGCCATCTGGCAGAGTTGAGTGTGTGCCTAGAGTTTCTGGCTATTTGGGAATGAGGATTCGTATGCGTCGTTTCAGCAATTTTGTCGGAGGAGAGTACGTCGCACCGATGAGTGGAAAGTACGTCGAACTCATCAACCCCGCTACCGGTCAGCCCTTCGCGGAGATGCCCTTATCGAGCGCGGCTGACGTTGATCAGGCCGTGACTGTGGCTGCTCGGGCCTTCGAGAGTTGGAGGCGAACCACTCCGTCGACCCGTGCGCTCGCCCTGTTGAGAATTGCTGACGCCCTCGAAGCCCGAGCTGGTGAGCTCGTGGCCGCGGAATCGGAAAACTGTGGAAAGATTATTGCCGTCACCGCCAGCGAAGAAATTCCTCCGATGATTGATCAAATTCGTTTCTTCGCCGGCGCGGCGCGGATTCTCGAGGGCCGCGGGGCTGGCGAGTACATGGAGAATCACACCAGCTACGTCCGTCGCGAGCCGCTGGGTGTGTGCGGTGCGGTGACGCCGTGGAATTATCCCATGATGATGGCGGTGTGGAAGTGGGCCCCCGCGCTAGCGGCTGGTAACACCATGGTGCTGAAGCCCTCGGACACCACTCCGGCATCCACCCTCTTGATGGCTGAGATTATGGCTGAGCATCTGCCCGCCGGAGTCTTTAACGTAGTGTGCGGTGACCGCGACACCGGTCGCGCCCTCGTCGAGCACGCGGTACCGGCGATGGTTTCGGTAACTGGTTCGGTCCGCGCGGGCATGGAAGTCGCCACGTCCGCGGCGCAGACTCTCAAGAAGGTACACCTCGAACTCGGCGGAAAGGCCCCCGTCATTGTTTTTGATGACGTCGATGTCTCAGCCGCAGCCGAAGCGATTGCTATGGCCGGATTTTTCAACGCCGGGCAGGATTGCACGGCGGCGACACGAGTATTGGTCGGGGCGCGAGCCTACGGTGACTTCGTCGACGCCCTCAGTGAACAGGCGCGCGGAACCGTGGTTGGTTTCCCCGATAACGAGGACGCGCTCTTCGGCCCAGTGAATAATGAGGCTCAATTTGATCGAGTCTCGGGCTTTTTGAGTCGGGCCCCCGGTCACTCGTCACTAGCGGCCGGCGGATCTCGCATTGGAGACTCGGGCTTCTTTCTCCAACCAACAGTGATTGCCGACTTACGTCAGGGTGACGAGATGGTTCAGAAGGAAATCTTCGGACCAGTCATCACGGTACAAAAGTTTTCGGACGAACAGGAAGCTCTCACCTGGGCCAACGGTGTTGAGTACGGCCTGGCCTCATCGGTGTGGACGAAAGATCACGGCCGCGCCATGCGTTTTGCTCGTGACCTTGATTTCGGCTGCGTCTGGATTAACAACCACATTCCAATAGTCGCGGAAATGCCACACGGCGGATTCAAGAATTCGGGCTACGGGAAAGATTTGTCGGTCTACGGGTTCGAGGACTACACGAGAATCAAGCACGTGATGCACAATCTCGACTTCTAGATATCGTCTCGTCGAGGACTATCGGCGTCACGCCCTTCGTCCGAGTCGTGTGGGAGAATACTTGTTCTAGGGTCACCTCGGTGGCTAAAGGATGTGATCAACGATGATCATTGGAATACCTTCAGAAGTTAAGACCGACGAGTACCGAGTCGCTATTACCCCAGCCGGCGTGCGCGAGCTTTCGCGGGCGGGCAACCGGGTGCTCATTGAGCGTGGCGCCGGTGTGGGTTCATCGATTTCCGACCAGGATTTTGTCACGGCCGGAGCAGAAATTGTCGCCCTCGCAGAGGACGTCTGGTCAACTAGTGACTTGGTGCTCAAGGTGAAAGAACCCGTTGCGTCTGAGTACCCGCTACTCGCCGCGAGAGAGAATCAAGTCCTCTTCACCTACCTACACCTGGCGGCGTCACGGAGTTGCACTGATGCCTTAATCGCGGGAAACAATGTGGCTATCGCCTACGAAACAGTGCGACTAGCCGACAACTCGCTACCACTACTGACGCCCATGAGTGAAGTAGCTGGGCGGATGGCTCCGCTCATGGGTGCCCACCACCTCATGCGCTCGGGTGGCGGCCGAGGAATGCTTATTGCGGGGGTGCCGGGAGTCGCAGCGGCGAACGTGGTGGTTCTCGGAGCCGGTGTCGCCGGTATGGCGGCTGCAACTCTGGCCGTTGGAATGCACGGGAAAGTAAAAATTTTCGACCGTAACCTGGAACGCCTTCGCTCGGTTGACCATCACTTCCGCGGGCAACTCGAGACCGTGGCTTCGTCGCAGTACGCCATCGAAGAAGCGTGTCTGGAAGCGGATATCGTGATTGGCGCAGTTCTGGTGGTGGGAGCCAAGGCCCCAAAACTAGTGAGCAACGAACTGGTCTCGCGCATGCGACCAGGTTCCGTACTCGTGGACATTTCCGTTGACCAGGGTGGCTGCTTCGAAGCGACGAGACCAACGACGCACTCAGACCCAGTGTTCGAACTCAACGGTTCAATCTTCTACTGCGTGGCCAATATGCCCGGTGCCGTCCCGCACACGTCTACCCACGCTCTCGCCAACGCCACGCTGCCCTACACCATGGAGTTAGCTCGACACGGCTGGCGAACTGCGGTCCTCCAAGATTCGGCCTTGGCCGAGGGGGTCAACGTGGTACACGGTGCCGTGACCTATGGCCCCGTCGCTGAAGCCCACGAAATCACGGCAACGCCGTTGTCGAGTCTGCTCTAGATGTAGCGCTCGAACCAGCATCTCGATAACTAGAGTTGATTGATAACAAAAGGAAGAAAACGCCGATGAGTGCTGCCCCCGAAAGAAACGTTGTCCACGCCGAAGTAGCCGATCCACGGCGATGGTTCGCCCTCGTGGTTATCGCCATTGCTCAACTCATGGTGGTGCTGGACTCCTCCATTGTCAACATTGCCCTACCGCACGCGGCGAGGGCTCTTTCCATTGCCCCCAAGAATTACCAGTGGGCCGTGACTGCCTACCTGCTGACCTTCGGTGGCTTTCTCCTACTAGGTGGTCGAGTTGGCGATTATCTGGGTCGCAAGAAGGCCTTCCAGATTGGCCTTCTCGGCTTTGCTCTAGCGTCCCTACTCGGTGGGTTCGCTGTCAATCAGGCGATGCTCTTTGGGGCCCGTGGACTTCAGGGCATCTTTGGCGCCCTGCTCACCCCCGCGGCCCTCTCGCTGATTTCAGTTACCTTTACTGATTCCAAGGAGCGGGCGAAAGCCTTTGGTGTGTACGGAGCACTCTCGGGCGTGGGAGCAGCTATCGGCCTGATTGCCGGAGGCCTGCTCACGCAGTACCTCAATTGGCGCTGGTGCCTCTTTGTCAATACCCCCATGGCGCTCATCGCCTTCACTCTCTCAATTCCCAACGTGCGTGAGTCGAAGGTAGAAGTACGTACCAAGTACGACGTGCCGGGAGCATTGACGGTGACGGCGGGAATGCTGGCCATTGTCTACGGGGTGTCCCAAGCCTCCACCGATGGTTGGGGATCGCGCACGCCACTCACTTTTATGTGCGGTGGGGGATTTCTCCTGGTTGTCTTCTTCCTGATTGAACAACGGGTCTCTTCGCCCCTGCTCCCGATGCGACTGCTGACCAATCGCTATCGAGCGGCGGCCTACCTGTCGCAGTTACTGCTCGCTTTTGGTCTCTACGGGATGTTCCTCTTCATGACCTTTTACTTCCAGACGGTGCACGGGTACTCGGCCGTGAAGTCGGGCTTGTGCTTCCTACCCTTCTCGCTGGGCGTCATTATTTCGGCGACGACGGCGAGTCAGCTGCTGCCAAAATTTGGTCCTCGACCACTGGCGACAGTGGGTAGTTTTATGGGCTCGTTAGGTCTCTTGGGTCTCTCCATGCTGCACCCCGAGAGTTCCTACGCGCTACACGTCATGCCCTGTCTGCTCATGATGAGTCTCGGTATGGGTGGTGTCTTCGTTTCGCTGTCGTCTACGGCACTGTTTAATATTGAGCCCCGCGACACCGGAGCCGCCTCAGCGGTACTCAGCACGACGCAACAAATCGGTGGTTCCTTTGGTACGGCGATCCAGAACACCATTGCGGTATCGGGGGCAGCTAGCTTCCTCATCGTGAATGCTCACGGTGAGCGTCCGACGGTCCAACTGGCCCACGCCGCGCTGGTGCACGGTTTTGGTCAGGCCTTCCGATTCGGCTCGCTAATGCTCTTCGTCGGAGGACTTTCCTTCTTCTTCATCGCGAATGTTGACCGTCACCACCTCAAGCAGCACGATGGCCCTTCGGCGGCTCACTAGGAGCCAATAAAGGGGCAGTGGCGACAGCCACTGTCGCAGCAACTCCCACGCGCGAGGTGGGTGGAAACCGTTAGGACCACGAGACCCGTTGTCGGGTCGCGGTAGTTCGCGTTACCAGCCCGCACGGCAGCTTCGTGCGCGGCCACGATGAGTTCGAAGTCAGCGCGTGCGGGGGAGCAGCGCGATGGGTGGGGAGAGGGAATCGGAATCTCGCTCATGGTCTCCCGTACTATGTCCTGGCGCTAGGGCGTGAGAATAATTTTGCCGAATTTACCGGGCGTGGCGAAGGCCTCGTACGCTTCGTGTACCGCGGTCAGGGGGAAGTAGCCCGCCACGGGGACGTGAACGTGGCCGTTGGCCCATAGCTCACTGAGGTCTCGCGTGACCCCAGTGACGAGCTCGGCCTTCTCGACGCGCGAACGCGCTCGTAGCGTTGAGCCAGTCACGGAAATTCTCTTGGACATGACGTTGAGAAGATCTAGCTCTATTCGGCTACCGCCGCCCACACCAATGACCACCACTCTGGCCCGAGGCGCCAGCGTGTACTGGGCGTGTGCGAGGTGGGCGGCGCCGACGAGTTCCAAGATGACGTCAACGGGATCGGAAATTTGTCCGGCTTCGTTGAGAACGGTTTTCGTAGCCCCGAGGTCGCTGAGAGCTCGGTGGTGTCGATCGTCACGCGTGACCGCGGTCACCCGAGCGCCACGCGACGCGGCGATTTGAATGGCGGCCGAACCAACGCCGCCGGCCGCGCCGGACACTACGAGGTGTTCGCCGGCCTGAATGTTGGCCTGCACCACCAGGGCGTCGTAGGCGGTACAGAAGGCTTCGGCGAAACCGCCCGCCGAGGCCAAATCCACATTGGGCGGTACGGCAATGAGGTGCTCGCTAGGAACGGCCACGTGCGAGGATTGGCCGCCACCGCCGACGATGGAACAGACTCGATCACCGAGGGCGACCGAGGTGACCTGGTCGCCCAGGGCAACGACCGTGCCCGACACTTCCAAACCGGGAATATCGGCGGGCCAACCCGCCGGGGCCGGATAGAAGCCCGCTCGTTGGAGTAAGTCGGCGGCATTTAATCCGGCGCCGGCCATCGCCACAATCACGTCACCGGACTGCGGGGTGGCCGTGTCGCGCTCACTAAGGGCGAGGGTTGATTCGCTGATGACGACGGCGTGCATGAACGTAGCCTAGGACCGCCGCAGCGCACGGCCACGCGCAGTAATCTCTTCATATGTCACTTCACGAACACTCACTCAACTATCTCAACGGCACCCCAGGCTCGCTGGCGGACTTTGCGGGGACGACCGTTCTGGCCGTCAACGTGGCCTCCAAGTGTGGCCTCACGCCCCAGTACACCGGCCTCGAAGCTCTGCAGCAGACCTACGGTAGTCGTGGCTTCAGCGTGGTCGGTTTTCCCTGCAATCAATTCCTCGGCCAAGAGCCCGGCACGGCGGAAGAGATTCTCGAGTTCTGCTCCACTACCTACGGCGTCAGCTTCCCCCTCTTCGACAAGATTGACGTGAATGGCGACGACCAGCACCCCATCTACGCGGAGCTGAATCAGAGCACGGACGCCGAAGGTCACACGGGAGACATTCGTTGGAATTTTGAAAAGTTCCTCATCGGTCCCGACGGTGTCGTGATCGAGCGTTTCGGTCCTATGGTGACACCGGAAGACCCGGCCCTCGTGGCCGCGATTGAAGCCAACCTCGCCGGTTAGCCCACGCCGATCGCGCGGTGCAGCCGCAAATAGGTCGGCGTAAATCCGTAGTGCAGCCAAAAGCGATGGGCCTGGCGATTAGTCACGCGCCAATTAGTCTCCACGTACTCGAATCCTTCGGATTGCGACTGCGCCATTAGTTCATCGACCATGGCGGCGCCCACGCCACTGCCTCGATGTTCCCTTCGAACGCATACGGCGCTGAGGTGCACCGAGGCTGGAAATGAACCCAGTCGCTCGAAGACGGGGAAGGTCAGGGCCTGCGCGACAGCCTGGCCCCCGTACTCCACAATCACGTGGAAGGTGTCCGGGTCGTCGAGAGTTTCGAGCCAATCGCTGCGTTGCGATTCGCGTGACAGGCCGAGGGCAAAACTGGGCCCACCCTCCTGGTACTCGCTCAGGATGTCGTCGAGCTCGATGGCCGTTTCGACGTCGCTGGCACTCCCGCGGCGCATCGAATAACCCGACGGAAAATTACGCCGAGAGGCCGAGGACAGGGGCATCGAACCTCGTAAGTGCATGGCGGCGAAGCCGAGATTCTGCCAGGGCTCGACGCGTTCTCGGTCGGCGGGTACCCATACGTAGTGGCGCAGTATGCCGAGGTCCACCCAGTCGCTGGCGCGCCGCGCGTAGAGGGCTTCCAGTGTTTCAACATCGTCGTAGCTGAGGCCCTCGGGATTAATCCACGCGGAGTAGCCGAAATCAGCACTCGTGAGCGTCACTCCTCGAAGGTGACCCGTCACTTTCCCATGACGTGTAGCCACCAGGACGTCGTGTTGACTCGCGAGCAGTGTCGTGGCGAGTTCGTGCGGGTCGAGCTGGGCGGAGATGAGGGGGTGACGCTGCGTAAGTACTCGCTGTTCTCGGCCAATTCGCTGCACGACGTCGTCGACGGTTGCCGTCGTCAGAAATTCGAATTCGGTCATGGCGCAAGGGTACTCACTGGCTGGGGCGAGACCTGTGGCAGAGTACTACGGTGTCTTTAGTCGCCACCCTCTTTGATATGGACGGACTCCTCTTGGATTCCGAGATCCTCTGGCACCTAGCGGAACTGGATATTCTCGGCGACCTTGGAGTGCCGATTTTGACGGACGGCACACGGCTCACCAAGGGAATGTTCGTCGCCGAAGTAGTGGACTTTTGGTTCGCCCGTGCTCCGTGGACGGGACCGCCGCGAGAAGCCGTGGTCGCCCAGATTCTGCAGCGGGTGGGCGATCTAGTTGAATCACAAGGACGTCTACTACCAGGCGCGACACGAGCCATTGACTTGGCCAGTCAACGCGGTCCGGTGGTCGTGGCGAGTTCGACCCCCTTAGCCTTAATCGAGCGGTGCTTGGGTCACTTCGAGCTTCGTGACTCCTTTCAGGGAATCTATTCCGCGGAATTCGAACCCTACGGTAAGCCGCATCCGGGAGTTTTTTTAACGGCGGCCCTGTCACTCGGCGTGACACCGAGCGAATGTCTCGTCTTCGAAGATTCGGCCGCTGGAGTGCTCGCGGCGAAGGCCGGGCGGATGACCTGCGTGGCAGTGCCCGTGGCCGAAGAACGTTCGCTAGCGGCGTTTGGGATCGCTGATTTGGTTTTGGGATCGCTCGACGAGCTCACCGAGTCGTGGCTTGATAATGAGTTCGGTCGTTAAAAAACGCGCGTGAACTTTATGCCCAGGGGGTAGCTGAAGGCACCCTCGGGAAAGTCATCGATACGAGTCCAGCCAATACGTTGGTAGAAAGCCTGAGCCTCTGGCTGGGCCCAGCCTGTTTCGAGAAAGAGCTGGGCGTAGCCACAGTCGCGGGCGTAGTTCTCAACGGCGGCCATTAACCCTCGAGCGACGCCGGCTTGACGTAGGTCGGGGCGGACCCACAAACGCTTAATTTCCCCGAGGTGCAGGTCCGGGTCCACGATGCTGCGCAAGCCCACGCCACCGGCGAGGTGGCCGTCATCGCTTCGGGCAACAAAAAAGCCACCCCGCGGAGGAGCCATTTCTTCATTGTCGAGGTGAGCGGTATCCGAATCGCCGCCGTAGCGCCGATTGAGTTCATCGAGAGCGGCGCTGACTAGTGACGCGGGACCGGGTTGAAAGATATCTTCGCGGAGTATTGAGAAGGATGGCACGGCACGAGATTAGGGGTCGAGGAGTCGGTCGCGGTCCAATCTTCGGTACGATGAGTGAAAGTAAAAGGAGAATTGTGTTCCGTCCCGTCAGTGCTGACATCGACTTTGTCACCGTAGAGGAGGCCGAACTCGCCCGTTGGCGGGAACACAGTGTTTTCCAACGCTCGCTCGAACAACGCGCCGGAGCAGAGCCGTGGGTTTTTTACGAAGGACCGCCGACCGCCAATGGAAAGCCCGGATTACACCACGTGTGGGCGAGGGTCTATAAGGACCTCTTTTGCCGTTTTCAGACCATGCGAGGTCACTACGTCGCGCGTCGCGCCGGCTGGGATACCCACGGGCTACCCGTGGAAGTCGAGGTTGAAAAACGCCTCGGAATTTCCGGAAAAAAAGCTATCGAAGAAGAAGTGGGCATTGCCGAATTCACCAGACTCTGTCGCGAGTCGGTCCAGACCTATGTCGAGGACTTCACCAAGCTGACCGAGAGAATCGGTTACTGGATTGACACGGATAAGGCCTATTGGACCTACCAACCGAGTTACGTCGAGTCGGTGTGGTGGCAGCTCCAGCAGCTCTTTGATCGCGGTCTACTCTACGAAGATCTCAAGGTCATTCCTTACTGTCCTCGCTGCGGGACTTCTCTGTCGAGTCACGAACTCGGACAACCCGGGGTTTACACGGACGAAGTCGATGAGAGTTGCTTCGTTCGCTTTCCACTCGTTGATGGGCTGGATGATCCGCGACTGGGCGGAGCGACTCACTTGGCCGTGTGGACAACGACGCCGTGGACCTTGTTGTCGAATGTTGGTATCGCTGTTCACCCGGAGGTCACCTACGCGGTGGTTGACGGTTTGGTAGTGGCCGAGGCCTTGATTGAGTCCGTGCTCGGTGAAGACGAGCGCGCAAGCTTCACCTTCCCCGGGAGTGCGCTGGTGGGTCTTCACTATCTGCGCCCCTTTGACGATATTGAGTTCCCCGTTGGCTCGGATCCCTGCCGTGTGGTAGCGGCCGACTACGTGACCACCGACGAGGGAACGGGTCTTGTTCACCAGTCACCGGCCTTCGGTGAGGTTGACCGTCAGGTGGCCCGAGCCAATAATTTGCCCACCGTAAACCCGGTCGGACCCGATGGGCGATTCACCGCCGCCGTCGGCTGGCTCGAAGGCCGAGACGTGCGCGAGGCGAACAGCGACATTAATGATGAATTGGAGCGTCGGGGCCTACTTATCCGGCGATTTGCGTATTCGCACTCACTACCGCACTGCTGGCGCTGTAGCACCGTCTTGATCTATTGGGGTAAGCCGAGTTGGTACGTCGCCACCAGCTCATTTAAATCTCAATTGCTCGAGCAGAACGCCACTATCGACTGGCACCCGGCGCACATTCGCGATGGACGATTCGGCGAGTGGTTGAACAACAACGTGGACTGGGCCCTCTCGCGTGATCGATTCTGGGGCACACCTTTGCCCATCTGGCGCTGCGAAGAGAATCACCTCACCTGCATTGCCTCGCGCGCCGAACTCTCCGAATTGACCGGTCTCGATCTTCACGACATCGACCCCCACCGCCCCGCCATTGACGAGGTGCTGCTGCCCTGTCGTACGTGCGGCGCGCCCGCGCGTCGCGTCGCACCAGTCATCGACGCCTGGTTCGATTCGGGCGCCATGCCAGCGGCCCAGGTGGGCTACCCCCACGTCGAAGGTTCGGCTGAGGCCTTCGCCTTCCCGGCCCAGTTCATCGCGGAAGCCATTGACCAGACGCGGGGGTGGTTCTATTCACTCCTGGCGGTGAACACTCTGGTCTTTGGGGCAACCCCCTACGAACACGTGCTCTGCCTCGGGCACATTGTTGACACCGACGGCAAGAAGATGAGTAAGTCGGTCGGTAACGTGATTGACCCGTGGGAGATTCTCTCGACTCGTGGAGCCGACCCCCTGCGTTGGTGGATGTTCTCGCAGGGCTCACCGTGGACGCCGACCCGCGCGGGACTGGCCGCGATTGACGCGTCACTGCGCGAGACGATGGCCACCCTGTGGAACACTTTTAGCTTTTTCACGACCTACGCATCGCTGAATGAGTTTGATCCACTCGATTCCGCGATTCCCGCTCACGCGGAGCGTTCGGACATGGATCGCTGGATCTTGTCGAGGTTGGAGGGGGTTACCGAACTGGTGACCGAGGCCCTCGAAGCGTACGAGCCACTGGGCGCTACGGCCGCGATCGCTTCGCTGATTGACGACCTCTCTAACTGGTACGTACGACGGAGCCGTCGTCGTTTCTGGCGAACGGATCCCAACGCGCCGGCTTCGGATACCTTGGCCGCTCACGCCACTTTGCTCGAAGTCCTACAGCGCCTGTCGTTGCTGATGGCACCCTTCATCCCCTTCGTGGCTGATCGTCTCTACCGAGAGCTCTTTCAGACTGGTGACGACTCATCGGTGCACCTCGCGGATTGGCCGAGTTCGTCAGGACTCGACCGCGACCTCGAATTGGAAGCGTCGATGGATGTCGCTCGTCGACTCACGTCGCTAGGTCGAGCGGCGCGAGCGGAAGCTGGCCTCAAGGTTCGTCAGCCCCTCTCGAGGGCGCTGGTGTTCTTGGCACCGGGTACGCCGCAGCCACCCCGAGGCGTGGTGGAAGACGAGCTCAATGTCGATCTTCTCGAGTTCGGTTCGGAACTCGCCGACGTACTCAGTTTCGAACTTGTGCCCAACTTTCGAACGGTGGGACCACGGCTCGGTGAGGGCGTGAAGGAATTGAAGGCCGCCTTGGCTCAGTGTGATGGGGTCCAGGTTGCGGCCGCCCTCGAGCGTGGCGAGTCTCTCGAAATTGTGCTGTCGACGGGAACTTTCCTGCTCGACGCCAGCGACCTTGAGTTACGCGTCAAGAGCCAGGGTGGCTTCGCCGTGTCGCGCGAAGCGAATGAAGTCGTCGCCCTCGACGTGACGCTCAATGATGACCTTCGCCGCCGTGGGTATCTGCGTGACGTGGTGCGCCAAGTGCAGGACCTGCGGAAGACTTCCGGCCTTGACGTGTCGGATCGCATCACGCTGTGGGTCGCGGGCCTCGATGACCTATCGGAAGGTTTTGAGTTACTGGCTTCGGAAGTGCTGGCAATTGACATTCACGTCGGTACGGGATCGGGCGAGGGGACTGCTCTAGATCTCGAGGACGGTCGTAGCGCCACGGTGTGGCTACGGAAGAATTAGGGCTGCAACTTCTCGAGTAACTCGCTAAGTTGCTGACGCTCAGTCATCGTCAGGCGTTGGCCAATGTGGCGCTCTAAGTGCTCGACGTGGGCGGTCAACGCCCGGTTCAGTTTCACTTCGCCGAGCGGCGTAATGGCCACGTGAATGGCCCGACGGTCGGTGGGGCAGTTCTGGCGCGCGATGTAGCCGGCCACTTCGATGCGGTCCACCAGTCGAGTTGTCCCACCGGTGGAGTGGACTGTGGCTTCGGCGATCTGGGTCATAGTGAGTCGGCCCTCGGGACTGCGACGTAATCGCAAGAGAACTTCAAACCAGGCCAGCGGTAGGTCGCAGGAATCTTCGAGTTCGCGTCCAAGGTCGCGTGAGAGCCGAGCCTGAGTTTCTAGTAATTGGCCGAAGAGTCGTACTCGTTCGTCACCGGAAGGACAGGTCGACGTCGAAGGCTCCATGGGAAAACCTTAGCATTTAGTTAAAAATGATATTATTGCTTGACAAGTAGTTGCATAAGCAACTACTATGGTATCGTACGACTTCGTACCGCTAAAAATTCAAGGAGAAAATACTCATGAGCTCACTTCCCACACCCGGCGTTTACAACGTTGACGCCGTCCACTCTTCGGTTGGCTTCGTAGCCCGCCACCTCGTCGCTGCCAAGGTGCGCGGAAACTTCAAGGAATTCAGCGGTGTCGTGACCATTGGCGATAGCGCCGAGCTCTCGTCAGTCACCGCAACAGTGCAAACTGCCAGTATCACGACCAACAACGAGATGCGTGACGGTCACCTGCAGAGTGGTGACTTCCTCGACCTCGAGAACTTTCCTACCTTGACCTTGGTGTCAACGGGTCTGACCACGAAGTCCGAAGATCACTACGTTCTGACCGCCGATCTCACCATTAAGGGTGTCACCAAGTCCATCGAATTTGACCTCGAATTCCTAGGTAGCGGCCCGAGTATGGCTCCGGGCGTCACCGTCGCTGGCTTCGAGGCTCGCGCTGAGATTGACCGTCGCGACTTCGGTGTGAATTTTGAAGGAACGCTCGAAAACGGCAGTCTCGTGGTCAGTCACAAGATTGTGCTCGAGCTGAATATCGAAGCCGCCAAGCAGGACTGAGAAAATCCGTGGGAGACCTGAGGGCCGGGGCATCCCCCCAGCCCTCAGGTCTGTACGATGCTGGTATGGCGAAAAACACATCAGGCAAAAAGGTGAAATCGGCAATTGGGCTGGCAGGCTTTCTGGCCACTATCGCTTCGGTGTGGTGGTTTGCCCTCCGCCCTCGCAGCAAGAAAGACTGAGACCCTCGCGGGGGTCTCGTTGTGGGGCATCGTTGCCGGCTTCGCCATAGAGAGCGGATCAGTCCACGACGAGTAGTTTTTGCTCGAGTGAACCCTGGACCGACGCAGTTGTTATTAGGTTCGTCGAGCGGCAGCTGAGGGTTAGCGTTGATATTTATGGCGTCAATCTCCTTTGCCCCCCTGCGCCACCGGAGTTTCAGCCTGTCACTCATTTCCTCGTTACTGTCCTCGACGGGTACGTGGATGCAGTCCGTCGCCATGGGCGTGTATCTCACCGAGACAACCCATAATCCGGTGTGGTTGGGTCTGCTGATGATGGCGGCCTGGATGCCGAGTTTGATTGGCGCGCCGATTGGTGGAGCCATGTCCGACCGAAAGAATCGGCAGCGTTGGATTCAGGGCAATAACATCATCATGGCCGTGGGTGCCGGCACCCTCGCGGTCTTAGAAATCTCGGGTCATCTTCACCCGATTTTCGCCGTTCTCCTGGCCGTCGTGGAGGGTTTGGCCTCATCGGCTTCGTGGGCCGCGTGGCAGAGTCTGCTCCCGGACCTGGTGGATCGAGACGAAGTACTCGCCGCCGTTTCACTCTCGTCGGCCCAGTTCAATCTCGGACGGATTATTGGTCCCCTCTTGGCGGGGGTGGTCTTGGCGGCGACCTCGCCGGGCTGGTGCTTTGCCGCCAACGCCGCCTCGTTTGTTTGTGTGGTTGTGCTGTTTGCTTTCGTGCGTACTCCGGACCGCGAGCCGCGAGTGGACCCCCTTCACCTCATGGCAGAAATTCGCCACGGTGCTCGAGCGGCGTGGTCTCAGCGCGCGTGTCGTCACGCCATCATCGGCATCGGCCTCGTGGCGTTTTTTCTCAGTCCCTTCATTGCCCTCATACCGGCGATGGCGATTCAGGTGTTGCACGCTGGCCGAGCGGGTACACCCTGGCTGGTAACGGCCCAAGGAGTGGGTGCAGTGCTCGGCGCTATCACGTTGCCCGCTCTCGCGCGACGCCGGTCGCGACTCGGCGTACTCCGTGCGTCACTTCTGGGATTAATGCTCTCCCTGATTGCGTACGCACTGGCGCCCTCGTTGTGGTGGTCGGTTCCCGGATTAGTTCTGGTCGGCTACTTCTACATCGGAACTCTGACCGGGCTCAACGCCAGCGTTCAACTGAACGCCCCGGCCGCGGAACGGTCACGAATTCTCTCGCTGTACACCATGTCGCTCTCCATTTTTTACCCCCTGGGTTCCCTGGTGCAGGCCCTCTTGGTGCACGCGCTGGGCTTACGCGCGGTGACGGCCCTCGGCGCCCTGGTCGGGCTAGCCCTAGCGCTGGGTATTTTCATTGGGCGACCCCAGTACTTCAATGAATTAGCCGGTACCGACACACGACCCTAGAGAACTGCCAGAATGGGAGCATGCCCTTTACTTCTATAAATCCCACGACCGGGGCTATGGTGGCAACGTACAGTGCTCATTCACAGGCCGAAATAGAAGAGATTCTCGCCCACAGCGCAACGGCTTTCGCCGAGTGGCGCAGGACCAGTGTGGCGGATCGAGCACTTCTGATGACCCGCGCGGCCGAGATTTTGGAATCAGAAGTGCCAGTGGTCGCCGAACTCATGACCAGCGAGATGGGTAAGACCTTCGCGGCGGCGAAGGGGGAGGTGGGCAAATGCGCCATGACGATGCGCTACTACGCAGAACACGCGGCTCGTTTCTTAGCCACGGAGAACGTCAGCACCACGGCTAGTGATAGCGGCATCCGCTACGAACCTTTGGGCGGGGTTCTCGCCATCATGCCGTGGAATTTTCCGCTGTGGCAGGCCGTACGTTTTGCTGCACCCACCTTGATGGCGGGCAATGTGGGTCTGTTGAAGCACGCGGAAAATGTGCCGGGTGTGGCGCTGTATCTTGAGGGACTGTTTCGTCGATCCGGATTTCCACGAGGCGTTTTCAGCAATCTCTTTCTCGAGATTAAGGACGTGGAGTCGGTCATAGCTGATTCTCGGGTAGCGGCGGTGACCTTGACTGGCTCGGAGCGAGCGGGTCGGTCGGTGGCGGCCCTAGCTGGCCGAGCCTTGAAAAAGAGTGTGATGGAACTTGGCGGTTCGGACGCTTTTATTGTGGCGGGATCGGCCGATATGGAGCACACGGTGCCCTTGGCGGTGACGGCACGAGTTCAAAATAATGGACAGAGTTGTATCGCCTCGAAGCGCTTCATTGTCGTACGCGAACGGGCCGATGAGTTTGTAGAGAAATTCACCGCCGCCATGAGTGCGGTCGTCGTGGGTGATCCCCTGAGCCCGGCCACGGTGGTGGGACCCCTAGTTTCCGCAGCGCAGCGCGACCTCCTGCACGCGCAGGTTTCTGACGCCCTCGCGAAGGGCGCACGCGCGTTGTGTGGCGGTGCGCCATTGGACGGACCCGGTTTTTTCTACCCCCCCACGGTGCTGGTTGACGTACCCGCGGACTCGCGCGCGGGCTCCGAAGAGCTCTTCGGACCCGTGGCCGTGATCCACGTCGTCGAGGACTTGGCCGAGGCGGTCGTGCTCGCCAACGACACCCCTTGGGGTTTAGGGGCATCAATTTGGGCGACGGATTCGGCCGAGGTTGACTACGCCGTCGGCGCACTCGAGGCCGGAATGGTCTTTGCCAATGCCGTCGTTGCGTCCACTCCCGAGTTGCCCTTTGGCGGGGTCAAGAACTCGGGCTACGGACGAGAGCTGGCGGCCCAGGGCATCCACGAATTTACTAACGCCAAGACCTTCTTCATCGCATGAGTGAGAATCTCTACTTCGACCACGCGGCGTCCGCCCCTCGACGTCCGGAAGTACTGGCTGCGATGGAGCCGTGGATGAGCGGCGTCGTCGGTAACCCCGCCGGGTCGCACGCCGACGCCCGCCGGGCCCGCCGGGCCATCGAGGAAGCTCGTGAAGTCGTCGCTGAATTCGTTGGCGTTGACCCCACCGGGGTGATTTTCACTGGGAGCGGTACGGAGTCATGTCACCTCGCGCTCGCCGGTGTCGTGCAACGTCACCGGCACGAGCACGAGCACACTGAGCTGATTGTGAGTGCCGTCGAACATCACGCCGTGCTGGCGTCTGCTGAACTCTTGGCGTCAACCTTTGATGACGTGACGCTCTCCATCGTAAAAGTCGACAGTGACGGCGTCGTTGACCTCGATCAATTGCAGGGGATGCTCAACGAGGACTGCGCACTGGTCAGTGTGATGACGGCGAATAACGAGACCGGTGTCGATCAACCCATGGGGGCTATCAGCGGTATTTGCAACTCCATGGTGCCCGGGGGCACGCCGACGCACACGGACGCCATCGCCGCCGCCGCGTGGCAGCACCTGCCAACGGTCACCGCCACCTTTGATCTGATTTCAATTTGTGCCCACAAACTGGGAGGTCCGGTTAATTCCGGTGCCCTGGTCATGCGTAATCCCGTGCCCATGGACGCAGTGATGCCGGGCGGGGCCCAAGAGCGAGGTTTTAGGGGTGGCACCATTGATGTTGCCGCTGCCGTCGGTCTCGCTGCCGCCTGCGCCGCGAGCGAGCGCGACCGCATCACCATGGCGGATCGCTGCGAGGAATTCCAGACTCAGCTGGTGTCGGCTTTCAGCCTGATTAAGGGAGTCGCCGTGACGGCGCGCGGGGCTCGCCGCCTCCCCGGCCACGTCCACGTCACCGTCGAAGGTGTGGCTAGTGACGAACTGCTCTTCTTGCTTGATCAAGAGGGGGTGAGGGCGTCAGCCGCAGCCGCGTGCTCGAGCGGAGCCACGGCCTCGAGTCACGTCCTGCAGGCCATGGGTATAGCGCCGGAGCTCGCTCGAGGCGCACTTCGATTCACCATGGGGGCCGAGACGAGTAAATCGGACGTTGACGAGCTCATTCGCATTTTCGCTAAGACCGTGCATCACCTACGTCCGCCGGCGTAGACGAGTTACGGGTGAATGGCAGACTAGGCGGATGAAGATTCTCGTAGCCATGAGCGGTGGGGTGGACTCATCGGTCGCCGCTGGATTACTACGGGACGCGGGCCACGACGTGGTGGGGGCCACCTTGAAGCTGTGGGGCGGGGCCAGCGATTCGGGATGCTGCTCGGTGGCCGACGTGGATGACGCACGACGCGTGGCCCAGGTGCTGGGACTCGATCATCATGTTTTCAACTACACCGAAGAGTTCGAACACAAGGTGGTGGAGCCCTTCGTGCGCGACCACGCGGCGGGCTTGACGCCGAATCCCTGTATTGAATGCAATCGCCATATCAAATTTGATCTTCTCTTTGAACGAGCCGAACGGCTGGGCTTCGACGCGGTCGCCACGGGCCACCACGCGCAAATTGCGATGAGGGGTGATCGTTATTTTCTCGCCCGTGGCGTCGACGACGCGAAAGACCAAAGTTACGTCCTGGGTTATCTCACCGAATCCACCCTGTCCCGCTTGGTTCTGCCCATCGGCGGCATGACCAAAGACCAAGTTCGTGCGGAAGCCGAGCGCTTGGGTCTGCGTACGTGGAACAAGCCCGATAGTCAGGACGTGTGTTTCATCGAAGCCTCCAAGGGTCGTGAGAGTTTCCTCGGTTCGCGAATCCCCTTAACTCCGGCCGACATTATCGATGTTGTTTCCGGGAGCAAGATTGGCGAGACGTCGGCCGCTGAACTGGTGACTATTGGACAGCGTCGCGGCATCAATTCCGGAGGTGACGGTGAACGTCGTTTCGTCACCCGCGTTGATATCGCGTCGCGCCGAGTTGAAGTCGACCGACTGGAAAACCTGCTCGTAACGCAGCACGTCTTCAACGCATCATCGCTCACCTTTGCGCGAGAGCCGCTGCGTGATGGCGATCGGGTGGTCGCGCAGTGGAGCGCCCACGGACGACCCAAGACTGGTGTGTTGAGAAGTGGTACTTCGTGGCGCTTAGTACTGGACGAGCCCGCTCGGCCGGTGGCTCCTGGTCAAACCGTTGTTTTTTACGCACTGGACGATCCCAACCTGGTTGAAGGCGCAGCTGTCGTGGCCGCGTCATGAGCGACGCCGCACAACGCATACGTACTCTGCGTTCAGAGATAGCGGCCCACAACGAGGCGTACTTCATTCACGATGAGCCCCTGGTGCCCGACGTTACGTACGACGAGCTCGTACGTGAACTACGACGACTCGAAGGTGAACACCCCGAACTGAGCGACGCCGAGTCACCGTCCACGCGAGTGGGGGCCCACGTCAGCGAACTCTTCTCGCCGGTGAGCCATAGTTCGGCCATGCTGTCGCTCGATAATGCCTTCGACGTCGACGAGCTGAGAGCGTGGGCGGATCGAGTTTTGAAGTCAATCGACGTCAAGGATGACGTCATTTTTTCTGTCGAGCCGAAGATTGACGGCCTGGCGCTCTCGATTCGTTACGTCGATTCCCAACTGGTGCAAGCGGCCACCCGAGGCGACGGCCGAACGGGAGAGGACGTGACGGCCAACGTACTAACGATCCGTAACGTTCCCCACGTACTTCCGGGCTTAGTCGTTAATGGAACGGTTGAAGTGCGCGGAGAAGTCTTTCTCGCGAAGGCTGATTTTGCTCGATTGAATGAGCAGCAACAATCCTCCGGAGCCAAGCAGTTTGCGAATCCCCGTAATGCGGCCGCGGGCAGCCTGCGACAGAAGGACTCGCTGATAACCGCGCAGCGACCACTTTCCTTCCTGGCCTACCAACTGGTTGTTGATGAAGCCCCGGCCGACTTGGCGGAGATTGCTAGTCACGCCCAGACGCTGGAGCAACTGGCGACCTGGGGTTTTCTCGTGGCGCCGGAAAGCCAGACCTTGACCGGCGTCGAGGCCATGGTGACTCGTACTGATTGGTTCGAAGAACACCGACACGATTTGGCGTACGACATCGACGGCGTGGTGGTGAAACTTGACAACCTCGCCCTACGTCGCACGCTGGGTTCGACCTCGCGGGCGCCACGCTGGGCGATCGCGAGGAAACTACCGCCGGAGGAACAAAGCACGAGATTGATCGCCATTGAAGTTTCGGTGGGTCGCACGGGTCGCGTCACTCCCTACGCCGTGCTCGAGCCGGTCACCGTGGCCGGCTCTCTGGTCGCCATGGCAACTTTGCATAATCAAGACCAGGTGGCGCTCAAGGATGTGCGACCGGGCGACCTCGTCATAATTCGAAAAGCCGGTGACGTCATTCCAGAGGTGGTCGGCGCGGTGGCGACGACGGGCGAACGAAGTGCCCCCTGGTCGTTTCCCCAGCAGTGTCCCGACTGCGGACACGCCCTCGTTCGCAGTGAGGGCGAGAGCGACACCTACTGCATCAATCGCTCCTGCCCCGCGCAGATTCTGCAGCAGATCATCCACTTCGCCTCGCGCAGCGCTATGGACATCGAAGGTCTGGGTGAACAACGTGTGGCCCAGTTGCTCGACGAGGGTCTGATAACGGACGTCGCCGATCTCTTCACCCTCTACGCCGAGCGCATTGCGAAGCTCGATGGCATGGGCGATTTATCGGCGACGGGATTACTCGTGGCCATCACGGGGTCCAAGACGCGGCCGCTGTCTCGGCTCCTGGTGGGCCTGGGCATACGGCACGTGGGCCCAGTGGCCGCTCGCGCGCTGGCCAATCGCTTCCAGTCCTACACGAGCCTCGCTGCGGCCACTGTGGATGAACTCGCGGCCGTCGACGGGGTCGGTCCGGTGATTGCGGATTCTCTCCTTCGCTACCTCCGCGAACCCGAGTCGCAGTATCGCTTTCAACAACTGGAGGCTGCGGGTCTCGCCTTGGTGGAACCGGTCGAGGCGTGGGACGTAGCACAGACCCTGGCGGGTAAGGCGGTAGTGGTGACGGGGAGCGTTGACGGCTTCAGCCGTGACGGTGCGGAAGCGGCGATCTTGGCCCGCGGAGGCACCTCGCCATCATCGGTGTCAAAAAAGACCTTCTGCGTCGTTGTCGGCGAGGCTCCGGGGGCCACCAAGATCTCCAAGGCCGAAGATTTGAATATTCCGCTCGTTCCGGGCAGCTCCTTTCGGGCACTTTTGGAAACGGGCGAGGCATCGCTTTCGTGACAGCTCGGTGTGATTGAAGTGACGTTTCGGTGTGATTTCGGTGACGGTAAGGCTCGTTAGGTAGGCTTTCAGCGGCATGAGTCTCACTTCCCTTCCCCCCGGCCACGTGATATCGGGTCGATATCAGTTACGTCGACTCGTCGGTACTGGCTCGTCTACCGTGACCTTTGAGGCTGAGGACACCTCCCTTATGCGCACGGTGGCGGTAAAAATTCTGCTGCCCCAGTTGGCTGACGACCCCTACGTCTCGCGCCGCTTTCGCGAAGAAACCATCGCGGTCGCCGCACTTCATCATCCGCACCTCACCCGCGTTTTTGACTCGGGGCACGACAATGGATTGACCTACGTGGTTACCGAGTATCTCGGGGGTGGCTCCCTGCGCAGCATTCTGAACGAATCAAGCTCCCGGGGCACCCTGAGCGAGTCGCTCACCGCCCGCATCGGACTCGAAGCAGCGGACGGTCTGGCGTACGCCCACGAGCGGGGCTTCGTGCACGGAGCTATTCGCCCTTCAAAAATCCTCTTTGACCTCGATGGTCGTGTCCGCGTGAGCGACCTAGGTTTTGGCGGCGTGACGCGTACGGCATCCTTGGATGAGTTGCGCTACACCAGCCCCGAACAGGTCGTGGGCGCGGAAGCGACAGAAGCGAGCGACGTCTATTCCCTCTCGCTGACCTTGTACGAGTGCCTCACCGGTGAGATTGCTCACAACGGTGCGACGGCGGAAGAAATACGTCAGAACCGAATCGGATCCCCGCTCCCGCAGAGCAAGAGTCTCGGAGCGCTGGATATTATTCTCGCGCTCGGTGCGGCCTACGATCCGGCCGCTCGGCCTAACGCCACTCGTTTTCACGGTCGAATGGAGGCCGTCGCGAGTTCGTTACCCCGCCCCGCAGCCCTTCGTCTACCCACTTCTGACTTCCGGGCTCCGACGGCGGACGAGGTGGTCAGCGGAACGGCCGCTCCTGCTCCACTGCGTGACGGGAGTGATGGCGCCACACCCACACCCGTCGTTCGACCTCTCGACGGCTGGGCTAGCGAGGAACGACTAGCGCCGCAACGTCGACGAAGGAGTCGATCATTTCGCCCCAGTCGAGTCATTGCCGTCGCTGGTGGCCTCAGTATCGTCATCATTGCCGCCGCCTGGGGTCTGGGCTTTTTTACGCCCACGCACCCCGTGCCGTCACTGGTTAACCTCACCTCCGCACAGGCCGCCACTCTGCTGAAGAATGACAATTTCACACTGTCAATTTCGCAACACGCCCAATCGGATTCGGTCGCGGCGAATGCAATTATTCAACAGACGCCCAGTGCTGGGACCGTGGAAAAAGAAGGATCGACCATCGCGGTCGTGGTATCCGATGGACCACAATCGGTGTCCCTACCCTCTGGTCTCGTCGGCATGGACTGCGCCACGGCGACCCAGAAGCTCGCCGCCCTGGGCATAACTGCGAACTGCCCGACCAGCAGCTCAATCTACAGCTCGTCAATTCCCGCGGGTCAAGTGGCGGCCCTGTCGTGGAATGGCGCGATCAATCCGAGCAGCGTCGCGGTGAACGCCACGGTGACCCTGGCCCTCTCACAGGGTCCTCAGCCGGGGGTGACGACCACGACGACCGTGCCGGGCGGACACGGTCCCCGTGCGGTACCGACCCTCGCGGGACTCACTCGGGCCCAGGTTCTCTCGGCAATGCACGACGCCGAACTCTATTTTGCAACGACCGGTCCGGGGTCGACTTCGGGCACCTGGTCGACTGCCGTGACGACGACGCCTCCGGCGGGGTCGATGGTGCCGTGGCACAGTACGGTTCGAGTGAAGGTGCGATGAGCGATTTTTGTGATCTCTGCGAGGCCGCGCCCATAACGCCATGGCACTACGAAGATGAGCTGTGCTGGATTGCGGACTGCGAGATTTGTCAGGTGCCCATGGTGGTATGGAAAAGCCATTCGCCGAGCCCTTCGGACGAAATAAAAGCACTTCTGCACGCTCGTTTGGCTGAGGTGGCTGACCCGATTCTGGGTGAAGGCAAGTGGAAAATGGACGACCACATGCGTAATATTCCTGACCACTACCACGCCCACGCCCGACCACCGATGTTCTGGCTTCGCTAAAAGTATTTGAGCATTCTGCTGACTTAGTAGAGTATCGATACACACTTCGTTCTAAAGGAGCACCATGGGACTGCTAAACGGTCGCGTTGTCATCATTACTGGAGCTGGTCGCGGTATTGGCCGTGAGCACGCATTGCTATTTGCCGCTGAGGGCGCCAAGGTGGTTGTCAACGACCTCGGAGGAAGTCTCGACGGTTCCGCGGGTGAAGGTACGCCGGCCGAGCAGGTCGTCGCAGAAATCGTGGCTATGGGTGGCGAGGCCATCGCCAACCACGACAACATTGCCGACTGGGAAGGTGGCAAGAATCTCATTGACGCCGCTATCAACGCGTTCGGTGACCTGCACGTTCTCGTCAACAACGCGGGGATCCTCCGTGACCGCGTGCTGGTAAACCTCAGTGAAGAGGACTGGGACTCGGTTATCAACGTGCACCTCAAGGGTCACTTTGTTCCCACCCGCCACGCCGCCGCCTACTGGCGCGAGCAGGCCAAGGCTGGCAAGACGGTCAACGCCTGCATCATCAACACCTCGTCGACGTCGGGCTTGCTCGGTAACGTCGGTCAGTCGAACTACGGTGCCGCCAAGTCGGGCATCGCTTCGTTCACCGTCATCATCGCCGAAGAGCTCAAGCGCTACGGCGTACGCGCCAACGCGATTGCGCCGGCCGCTCGTACGCGCATGACCGAGTCAACACCGGGTCTGTCCGACATCGTTCAAAAGCCGGGCGACGCCGCCGTTTTTGACGCCTGGGACCCCGCCAACATCTCTCCGCTGGTTGTCGCTCTCGCGACTCCTGACTGCACCATTAATGGTGAGGTCTTCTTCGTCCAGGGTGGTCGCGTTAGTCGCTTCCAGAACTGGACCATGAAGGAAACCATTGATCAGGACGACCGCTGGACGGTTGCTGAGCTAGCCGAGAAGCTGCCAACACTTCTCGCGTGAGCGAGACCGAGGACCCGCAGGGTCACTGGCGCGACGATCCCGATAATCTCCTCAGCCCACGTTCCGATCCCGGAGCGGCCGCTTTTGGGGCCCTGGGCGCGGAGGCGAGTAGTGAACTGAACTGGTTCCAGATGCTCTCGGTGCGCGTGCAATCACGGGCTGAGGGTTCGAGCCGTTACCCCTGGTGGGTGCTGTGGAGTTTGCTCGCGGGTCTACTCGCGCTGAACTTCACCTTTACCGTTTTCATTGTGGCCCTCCCGAGGGTGGCGGGGGAGTTCCACACGACGACGACAGTTTTGACCTGGACCATGGTGGGACCCCTCCTGGCCTACGGATTAGCTGCACCAATTCTCGGCAAGGCCGGTGACATTTTTGGACACCGCCGTCTCTACCTCTTCGGGTTAGCGGGTGCCATGGTGTCGGCAGTTCTCACGGCCTTGTCGTCCAACGTGATCATGCTGCTGATTGCTCGAACCCTGGACGGAATTCAAGGAGCCGCTACCGGAACGGCCTCGGGGGCGCTGGTCAACCTGGTCTTTCGACCGCAAGAACGGGTGAAGGCCATGGGCTGGTGGTCACTCGTCGGGGCGGGTGGTCCAGTCCTCGGCGTGTCACTCGGCGCACCCATTATCCAGGCCTACGGCTGGCGAGCTCTCTTTTGGACGCAGTTGCTCCTGCTGCTGCTGGCCTTTGTTGTGGTGAGTGTGGTTCTGCCCCGTCGCCGCGGCACGGCGGCCGAGGAAATCGAGCGTAAGGAGAAGGCGCGTCGAGACTTCAAGACCATGGACTGGATTGGTTCGTGGTCGCTCTCGCTCTCTGTTACCGCCCTGATGCTGGGCCTGTCCCTCGGCTCGACGGTGGGCTGGACGAGCCCCATTTGCATCACGGCCTGGCTCACGACTGTGATCATGATTGGCGTTTTCATTTACCGGATTAATACCGCCGTGAACCCCCTCATCCCCGCGCATTACTTCCGACGACGGAATTTTGTGATGCCCATGGGTATTCGTGCCGCCGGGAATTTTGCCTATTTTGGCGGATTCTTCATGTTCCCGATTTTGATGGAAAAGGGTTACAACTACTCCATCGCGCAGGTGGGAGGCATCTCGATCGCGCGTCCCATCACCTTTGCCATCTGCTCACCTATCGCGGGCTACGTGGCGATGCGTATCGGCGAGCGCACCAGCACCCTGGCCGGTGCGAGCTTTTTGACCCTGTCGCTCGGTCTGTTCGCCTTTTTGCAACCATCGACCAGCGTCTGGTTTATTGCGCTGGCTCTGGCGTTGAGCGGGCTCGGTATGGGCGTGGCGATGCCCTCATCGAGTGCCATCATGGCCTACGAGGTGAACCCATCGGAATTCGGTGTCATGTCGGCCGCGCAGATGCTGGCGATGCAGGTGGGCGAAGTGGCTGGCATCCAAGTTCTCGAAACCGTTCAGCAGTCCCTTGTTCATCGTCGCGGCCTGACCCACGCCAGTCCCGGACCGGCTCTCCTGGCCACCTTCCACCTACCCTTTGTCATAGGCGCCTGCGTAGGGGCACTGGGTATCGTGTGCGCCTTTTTCGTGAAGCGAATTCCGCGCGAATTAAGCCGTAAGCGCTCGTAGTTCCAGTAGCAGCACCTGAGCCCGAGGGCTAGGGGGAGTGTTCTGTAGGGCTATGAGTTTGCTCATGTCGCCCTCGACTTTGATCTTGCCGTTGAGAAAGGCCCCCATGGCAGCTTGCGGGTTGCCGTCGATCAGCAGGGCCTTCGCGGTACTCCAGTCAATAGTGATACTGAGGTGCGCGTTCGCGTGGTGCTCGTACTCAATAGCCAGAGGCCCCGAAGCTGAGTTGAGGTGGGCTTCGAGAGTGTCGGGGCCAAAGGGAACGTCGGTGACGGTGAGATTCATGATGACCTCGACCGGAGCGTCACCTAGGTCACCGGCTGCGTTACGAATCTCGGTAGCGGCGACCAGCCATTCGGGGCTAAGAAATTCGTAGGTCATCGTGACTCCTTCGTGGGCTCTCGTGCCACCGTACCGGTAGCGGTAGGATGAAGTGTCATGACGACTGAAATTATGCCCGGATGTGAGCCTTTTTCGGCAACTGGTTCTAGTAACGCAGTCCTGGTCCTGCACGGCTTCACCGGATCGCCTCAGTCGATGCGCCCCTTGGCCGTGCGACTAGCCGAAGCCGGATACAGCGTAGAACTACCCCGACTACCGGGTCACGGAACCTCAGTCGAAGACTTGATGACCACGACCTGGGACGACTGGGCGACGAGCGCGGAAGCGGCCTACGAAGAATTGCTCGGACGCTGTGAGAACGTGGCCGTGGTCGGCCTGTCGATGGGGGGCGCACTCACGGCCTACCTCGCCCAGCGTCACGACGTCGCCGCCTGCGTCTTTATTAATCCTCAGCTCATTCGACCCGCGAAGGACTTAGTCGAAGGCCTGGCGGCCCTGCTCGAAGCGGGCGTCACGACCATAGATCCCATCGCCGGGGACATCAAAAAAGAAGGTGTCGTCGAGACGACCTACCCGTCGATGCCCCTGTCGTCCATAGGAACTCTCTTTGCGGCCATGGCTGGGGTGGAAGACCACCTCTCGTCAATTACCGCGCCGACCTTGCTGTTGTCGAGTCGTGACGATCACGTGGTGCCTTCGGAGAACGGCGACGCGCTCATGGCGCACTGCGCGGGTCCCATTCAGCGAGTGTGGTTGGAAAATTCCTACCACGTGGCGACACTGGATAACGACGCGGCCTTCCTCGAATCTGAAGTCCTCTCCTTCTTGGAACGAGTCTTCGCGTAATGGCTGAACTGACTCGAAGTGAAGTGGCCTACGTGGCTAAATTGGCTCGTCTCACCTTGAGTGACGAAGAACTTGATCTCTTTACCGTCCAGCTAGGGAAGATTTTGATTCACGCACAAGACATGTCGGCCTTGGACCTCTCAGAGTTGCTGCCGACCGCCCACCCCTTCGGCTTGGTGAACGTGCTGCGGGCAGACGAAGTTCGCCCCAGCCTTGACCGCGACGTCGTTCTGGCCGAAGCACCGGATGCGCACGAGGGCCGTTTTGCCGTGCCGCGCATTCTGGGGGAAGCGCCGTGACTACGGCTCTGAGTATTGCTCGTGACGTCAACGCGGGTGAACGTTCGGCCTCCAGCGTGCTGGCCGCGTCGCTCGCCATTGTTGCAGCACGTAACGAAGAATTGAATGTTTTCTTGCACGTCGATCACGAAGGCGCCACGGCTATGGCCGCTGCGGTCGACGAGCGCGTGGCCCAGGGTCTCAACGCTGGCCCGCTGGCGGGCGTGCCCATTGCCATCAAGGACAACATGTGCCAGACCGGTATCCCGACGACCTGCTCGTCACGCATTCTCGACGGCTGGCGCCCGCCCTATAACGCCACGGTGATTGATCGCCTCATCGCTGCCGGTGCGGTCCCGGTGGGTAAGACAAACCTGGACGAATTCGCCATGGGTTCTTCAACGGAGACGTCGGCCTTTGGCCCAACGAGAAATCCCCTCGATCCCACGCGGGTACCGGGTGGCTCGTCGGGTGGCTCGGCCGCCGCGGTGGCGGCCGGCATGACCCCACTCTCTCTCGGCAGCGATACGGGTGGCTCCATTCGCCAACCCGCCGCGCTCTGTGGCGTCGTCGGCATGAAGCCCACCTACGGACTCGTGTCGCGCTACGGCCTCATCGCCTTTGCGAGTTCCCTCGATCAAATTGGACCCTTCGCCGCCACGGTCACGGATTCGGCACTCCTGCTAGAAGTCATAGCGGGGCACGACCCGCGCGACACGACTTCGCTTCCCGAGCCCAGCCCGGTGCTCGTGGCTCACGTGAATGATGGCGTGGCGGGTAAGCGGATTGGTCTCGTTCGTGAACTAGTGGAGGGGGCCGACGAGGACGTCGTGAACGCGGTTAACTCGGCGGCTGAAGCACTACGCGCCGCGGGGGCGACCATCGTGGAATTATCCATCCCCGAGCTCCGTCTGGGCTTGAGTGCCTACTACCTCATTGCTCCGGCCGAGGCATCCAGCAACTTGGCCCGCTACGACGGTGTGCGCTTCGGCCTTCGCGTGAACGGCGATGACGTCACCGCCATGATGGAGGCGACCCGGACTGCAGGGTTCGGGGCCGAGGTGAAGCGACGCATCATGCTCGGTACCTACGCTCTGTCGGCCGGATACTTCGACGCCTATTACGGTCAAGCCCTCAAGGTACGAACGCTCATGATTGACGCCTTTCGCCGGGCCTACGACCACGTCGATCTTCTCCTCGGGGCGACGACCCCGTCCGTCGCCTTCGCCTTCGGCGCCAAGTCGCACGACCCCATGGCGATGTACCTATCGGACGTCTTCACCATCCCCACCAACCTCGCGGGCGAAGCGGCCATCTCAGTCCCCTTCGCTACGGGGGAGGCCGGTCTGCCGATTGGGGTTCAGATTTTGGGACCGGGTCGCAGTGAAGCGCAGCTCTTCGCCGCGGCGCGCGTGCTCGAGATTGCCGACGGCCGGCCATGACCTTAGCGAACGGCTGGGAAATGGTGATTGGACTGGAAGTCCACACCGAACTGCTCACGAAATCAAAGTTGTTCTGCGCCTGCGAAAATCACTTCGGGTCAGAACCCAATACCAATACCTGCCCGGTCTGTTTGGGACTCCCGGGTTCGCTCCCGGTGCTCAACGAAGTTGCCGTCGACATGGCGATGCGCATCGGTATTGCCCTGCACTGCACTATCGCGCCGTCGACTTTCCACCGCAAGAACTACTTCTACCCGGATCAGTCGAAGGACTATCAAATCAGTCAGTACGACCTGCCCATTAACTCGGGGGGCTATTTGGACCTACCGGACGGAACTCGTATCTCCATCGAGCGCGCCCACATGGAAGAAGACACGGGTAAGTCCACCCACGTCGGTGGCTCGGGCCGCTTGGCCGGTGCCTCGAGTTCACTGGTTGACTACAACCGCTGCGGTGTTCCGCTGGTGGAAATTGTTTCCGGACCCGATATTCGTAGCGCCCTGCAGGCTCGGGCCTACGCCGCGGAACTTCGTGGGATCTTGATTGCCACGGGCGCGTCGGATGGTCGTCTCGAAGAGGGCTCCATGCGCTTTGACGCCAACGTCTCGGTGCGCAAGGCGAATGAAGCCTTCGGAACGCGCTGCGAAATCAAGAACCTGAACTCCCTACGAAGTTTGCAACGAGCCATTGACTACGAAGCGCTCCGTCAGATTAAAGTATTAGAAGCGGGCGGCAGTATTCGTCAAGAAACCCGCCACTGGGACGAAAACCTTGGCGAAACATCCACGCTGCGGGTAAAAGAAGACGCCGATGACTATCGCTACTTCCGCGAACCTGATCTGGTTGATTTAGCCCCGAGTGACGCGTGGCAAGTTGCGGTACGAGAAGCGCTCCCACCGATGCCCGCCGCTCGGCGCACTGGACTCTTGGCCCACATCCCCGAGCCGACCGGACCAGAACGCGACGCCGTCGACGTGGTGGTTGACCTCGACCTCGACGACTACGCTCTGGGCGCCATCGCTGGTGGTATCGCTCCGGCCCTGGCGATTGCTCGAGCGTCGAACGAAGTCGCCGCGGGTATTGAAAATCGCGCCAATCTCTCCGTGGACGCCTTTACCGCGACTCTGACCATGGAACAATCCGGAGCCCTCTCCGCTACTCAGGCGAAGACGGTGTTGGGCGACATCCTCGAAAGCGGCGGGAGTCCTGAGGAAAAAGCCGCGCAGCGAGGTTACGAACAACTATCTCTCGACTCCCTCGCGACCACGGTTGCTACCTTCATTGAGCAAAATCCTGATGAATGGAACCGCTACCGTGAGGGTGACGAGAAACTCGCGCAGTTTTTCATTGGGCTAGTCATGAAGGCAACCAAGGGTCAGGCGAACGGTAAGGCAGTCATCGCCGAGTTGCAACGTCGTCGCTAGAGTCTGAGTTTCACCGCCTAAGAGACTGCGCCGTTACCGACGCGCAAAGCCAGGTCTTAGACTGATGACTATGGTGAGCCACCCCACTCCACGAAGTTTCGAAGTGACCCAAGGCAAGAACCGAGCCCCCGCCCGAGCGATGTTGCGGGCAATGGGCCTCGACGACGCCGACATGGCGAAGCCCCAAATTGGCGTGGCGTCGTCGTGGAATGAGGTCACGCCCTGCAACCTGCCCCTCGACGCCTTGGCCAAGCGAGCCAAAGTCGCCGTTCGCGACGCTGGGGGGGTGCCTTTTGAATTCGTAACGATTGCGGTATCCGACGGTATTTCGATGGGCCACGAAGGCATGCGGGCTTCCTTGGTGTCGCGCGAAGTCATTGCCGACTCCGTCGAGACGGTGATGCACGCCGAACGCTTTGACGCACTGGTCTCATTCGCCGGCTGCGATAAGTCGCTACCGGGAATGTTGATGGCCTCGGCGCGACTCGACGTTCCGGCCGTCTTTCTCTACGGCGGAACAATCATGCCCGGTGAAGTTCATGGCCGCGCTCTCGACATAGTTTCCGTCTTCGAAGCGGTCGGGGCGAACGCCGTTGGTGCGCTGACCGACGAAGAGCTGTCGCTGATTGAGCTCAAGGCCTGTCCCGGTGAGGGTAGTTGCGCGGGCATGTTCACCGCTAACACCATGGCGAGCGTTGGCGAAGCACTGGGGATGTCGCTGCTCGGTAGTGCCTGCGCCCCGGCCATTGACCCGCGACGTCTGCAGTACGCCTACGACTCGGGAATTGCCGTGCTGAATTTGCTTGATCGGGGCATAACGGCCCGCCAGATCATGACGAAGAAGGCATTCGAGAACGCCATCGCCGTGGTTATGGCCCTCGGGGGCTCAACGAACGCTGTCTTGCACCTGCTCGCCATCGCCCACGAAGCTCGCGTTGATTTAGAACTGGCCGACTTCAATCGCATCGCGGCCAAGGTCCCGCACTTGGCGGACACGAAGCCCCACGGCAAATACCACATGACCGACCTCGACAAGGTTGGGGGCGTGCCGGTCGTACTGCAACACTTACTGGACGCCGGACTACTACACGGTGACGTCATGACCGTGAGCGGCATGACGATGGCGGAGAATTTGGCGGCCTACAAGGCTCCAGCGCCCGACGGCAAGGTCGTACATCCCTTGAGTGACCCCATTAACGCCCAGGGCGGGATCGCTATTTTGACGGGAACGCTCGCGCCGAAGGGATCGGTCGTCAAGGTCGCGGGCATCGACGAGCCCTACTTTGACGGGGTCGCTCGCGTTTTTGACGGAGAAGACGCGGCAATGTCGGCGATTATGGCTGACGAAATCCAGCCGAATACGGTGGTGGTGATTCGATACGAGGGTCCCAAGGGGGGACCCGGTATGCGTGAAATGTTGGCCGTCACCGGAGCGATGAAGGGTGCCGGTCGCGGTGCGGACTGCGCCCTGGTCACCGATGGTCGTTTCAGCGGGGGCACCCACGGTTTCTGCATTGGTCACGTCGCCCCCGAGGCCGTTGACGGTGGTCCGATCGGGCTTGTCATGGACGGGGACAGAATTGTCATCGACGTACTGAGCCACAGCATTGACGTGATGGTGCCGAGCGAAGAACTCGCGCGGCGAGCTGCTCTGCTGCCGGCCTTCGTACCGCGCTACACCACCGGAGTTCTTGAGAAATTCGCCCGATTGGTGCAGGGAGCTGAGAAAGGTGCGGTGACGTCGGCCTAGGGCTTGTGCACAGTCATTAGGTTATGACAGAATGAAGTCATGACGAATACCGAGCGACTTCTTGTAGTAGTAGGAAACAGCCGACGGTAGGCGACTCGTCTCGCATACCAAAGGCCTCCCGAAATCGGGAGGCCTTTTTCTTTACCCTCGAATCAACGAAAAGGAATACCGTGAAACTGACAGGTGCGCAAGCTCTCATCAAGTCGCTAGAAGAATCGGGTGTCGATACGATTTTCGGCCTACCCGGTGGAGCCATCCTGCCCGTATACGACCCCCTGCTCGATTCGAGTATTCGCCACATCCTGGTGCGTCACGAACAGGGAGCCGGGCACATGGCTGAGGGTTACGCGATGGCCACAGGTCGACCCGGAGTCGCTCTCGTGACCAGTGGTCCAGGGGCCACGAACATCGTGACGCCGATCGCCAACGCGCACATGGACTCCACTCCGCTCGTTGTCATCACGGGACAGGTCCCGACCTCGGCAATTGGCACGGACGCCTTCCAGGAGTGCGACATTACGGGCATCACCATGGGCATCACCAAGCACAATTTTCTCGTGCAGTCTGCGAGTGAGCTACCCCGCGCCATTGCGGCGGCCTTTCACATTGCCACAACGGGACGCCCCGGACCGGTCCTGGTCGATGTTCCCAAAGATGTGAGCCAGTCGATGATGGACTGGTGGTGGCCATCGAGCATTTCCGAACTCGACCTCCCTGGCTATCAGCCAACCGTCGACATCAACCAGGCCGATATCGACGCCGCGGTGGCGTTGATCGAGGCGGCCGAGCGCCCCGTTCTTTACGTCGGCGGGGGTACTTTGAAGTCACGGGCTTCACAGCAGCTAATCGCGTTCGCCGAGCGGAGCAATATTCCGGTCGTCACGACCTTGATGGCTCGTGGCGCTTTTCCTGATTCGCACCCACAGCACTTAGGCATGCCGGGGATGCATGGTTTCTACACCGCGGTGATGGCCATGCAGCGAAGCGACCTGCTCATTTCTCTCGGCGCTCGCTTTGACGACCGCGTGACGGGCAAGGTTGACGGCTTTGCCCCCGAAGCGAAGATCATTCACGTCGACATTGATCGGGCCGAATTCAACAAGGTTCGTCGAGTCGACGTCAGCATTCAGGCCAACGTGAAAGACGCGCTGATCGCTCTGGACGCGTCGACCAGCACGGTCAAGAATCTCGACGCGTGGTGGAAAACACTGCGCTCGTGGCAGGCCGATTACCCGCTCACCTACGACCCACCGACTTCCGATGGCCCGCTACGTCCGCAGCTAGTGATTGAGTCGATTGCTCGCGCCTCTGCGCCCGGCACGATTGTGACCTCGGGCGTGGGCCAGCACCAGATGTGGGCGGCCCAGCACTGGCAGTACGAAGAGCCGGGCACCTGGATTAACTCGGGCGGCGCCGGGACCATGGGCTTCGGCGTTCCGGCGGCTATCGGAGCCAAGGTTGGTCGACCCGACCGAACGGTGTGGACTATCGATGGTGACGGTTGTTTCCAAATGACCGCGCAAGAACTCGTCACCGCTCGCGCCGAACGTATCCCCATCAAGGTCGCCATTTTGAACAACGCCTATCTCGGCATGGTGCGCCAATGGCAGGAGATGTTCTACGACGAGCGCTACAGCGAGGTCTACCTGTCGCCGGACTTGCCGGACTACGTCAAGTGGGCCGAAGCTATGGGCTGCGTGGGGCTACGGGCGACGAATCCTCAAGAAATGAAGGATGTCATTGAAGAAGCAAATTCGATCAACGATGTTCCGGTCGTCATCGATTTCCGCACGGACTCCTCGGAAAAGGTATTCCCCATGGTGCCCTCCGGCGCTACTAATGATGAGATTATGGTTCACCCCAGTCAGCGAGGAAAGCGTTCATGACCACCCCCGAACCCTACGTCGGCCCCACCGCAGCACCAGTGGTGCAGCACCATATTTTGTCCGTGCTGGTGGAAAACAAGGCGGGAGTTCTGGCTCGAATCGCCGGACTCTTCGCCCGCCGTGGATTCAATATCTACTCCTTGGCGGTGGCACCCGCCGAAGGGCACGCGCTTTTTTCACGAATCACGATTGTGGTCGATGCCGATTCAGCACCACTGGAGCAAATTGTCGGCCAATTGAACAAATTGGTCAACGTGGTCGCTATCACCGATCTCGCCCCCAAATTCGCCATAGAACGCGAGCTACTTTTAGCGACGATCCGAACCGAAGTCGACGAACAGACGAATCTCATGGAAATCATCGCGGCGGCCAATGCGGCCATTGTCGACGTGGATGCTCACGCCGTCACCGTCATGCTGGCCGCGACGCCCGAAGCCTGCGACGCGTTGGAGCGAACCCTGGAAGGTTTCGCTGAAGTTGAGCTCCACCGAACGGGTCGTGTAGCACTCCCTAGACTTGGAAAAGTCACCTCGTAATTAAGCCGATTGATCAAAGAAGAAAGAAACTCCATGACCATCATGTACTACGAAAAAGATGCCCACCCCGAGATTCTTCAGGGGAAGACCATCGCGGTGCTGGGCTACGGCTCACAGGGACACGCCCACGCGCTGAACTTGAAAGAAAGTGGATGTACGGTCGTCGTCGGCCTGCGTCCCGAGTCCAGTTCGGTCGCCAAGGCCGAAGCCGCTGGACTGACGGTGCTGTCGATTGAAGAAGCCTCGGCCGCTGCCGACATCATCATGATCCTGCTGCCCGACACGGAGCAGAAGAGAATTTATGACGCCGAGATTGTTCAACACTTGACGCCGGGTAAGACCCTGCTGTTCGCCCATGGCTTCAATATTCGCTACGGCCTCATCACCCCCCCGGCCGACGTCGACGTCGCCATGGTGGCCCCCAAGGGTCCGGGACACCTCGTTCGTCGCACCTTCGCTGAAGGTGGCGGTGTGCCCGCACTGATTGCCGTACACCAAGATGCTTCGGGTTCGGCCAAGGAAATCGCTCTGGCCTACGCCCACGGCGTTGGCGGCACACGGGCCGGTGTTCTCGAGACGACCTTCACCGAGGAGACCGAGACCGACCTCTTCGGTGAGCAGGCGGTTCTCTGTGGTGGCGTAACGGCGCTTGTCCGCGCTGGTTACGAAACTTTGGTTGAGGCGGGCTACCAGGAAGAAAGCGCCTACTTCGAATGCTTGCACGAGCTGAAGCTCATCGTGGACTTGATGTACGAACAGGGGATTACCGGCATGCGGTACTCCATCTCGGACACCGCCGAATACGGTGACTTAACTCGCGGCTCACGCGTCATCTCCCCGGCCGTTAAGGCTGAGATGAAGGAAATTTTGGCCGAGATTCAGGACGGCCGCTTCGCCGCTGAGTGGATCAAGGAAAATGAAATTGGTCGTCCCCGCTACCGCGAACTCAAGGAAGCTGGTCAGCGTCATCCCATCGAAAAAGTGGGCGCCAAACTCCGCGACATGATGCCCTTCGTCTCGGCGGGCAAGCAGCGCGTCGAAGACGTCTCCGGTGGCGACTGACTGTTGTCGTAGTTCTCGGCTCGACGTACACTAAGCAGCAGAATTTAACTCTGTAGAGGAGACCCACATGACCCAGCAGAACGACAGCACGACGTCGGACGTAGCAATCATTGATGAACTGCGTACGTGGCTCACGGATAATTGGAATCCCGACCTGACGGTGGCAGCCTGGTGGGAATTACTCGGTCTGGCGGGCTGGGCGGCTCCGATGCTGCCGGTCGGCTCTTACGGTCGTGGTCTGCCCCGCAGTATGGCGGTTCAGGTGTCGCAGGAAATCTTGGCCTTTGGGGCCATGGGTGCTCCGGACGGACTAGGACTTTTGCTCGCAGCCCCGACCATCGCTGATCACGGCACGCCCGAGCAGATTGAGACCTACGTACGACCCATCGTCACCGGCCAGCAAGCGTGGTGTCAGCTGTTCTCTGAGCCGGGCGCCGGTTCGGACCTCGCCGGACTGACGACGCGCGCGACCAAGGACGGCGACGAGTGGGTGTTCACGGGCCAGAAGGTGTGGACGTCGCTAGGGCAGAGTGCTGACGTGGGCATGCTGATTGCGCGAACATCGCCGGACGTACCGAAGCACCAGGGGATTTCCTACTTTGCCCTCGACATGCACCAGCCGGGTGTTGAAGTGCGACCCTTGCGGGAAATGACGGGTCACGCCATGTTTAACGAAACATTCCTCACCGAGGCCCACGCTCCCGATACTGCCCTGATTGGCGGCAAGGACAATGGCTGGGCGGTAGCGAACACCACCCTCGCCTACGAGCGCTCGGGGCTGGGCTCGGGAGGCTCGGCGCGTGGAGCGACGGCGACTCCGGGCACGATTGCCGGCAACCTCACCCGTCGTGCGGGCGACTTTGTCTCCTCGCGGCCCACGGCGAAGAAGTCGTCCGCGGCCAAGTCGCGTGGTGCGATGTTCGATATCTTCGCGGGACTGGCTAAGGGCAACGGAAGAAATTCTGACGCCCTGATCCGTCAAGATCTGGTTCGTCTCTTTCAGTTCGGCGAAATCGGCCGACTCAACGGAGAACGCTTGAAGGCGACGCGTGCCCGTGGCGGTGATATTCCGGGAATGGCCAATATTTCGAAACTATCCATGAGCAACATTGTTCGACTACAGCGTGACCTCGGACTCAGCATCGTCGGCGCCCAGGGAATGCTCCACGGCTACGAATCCGCCGAGCAAAAAATAGTCACCGAGGCGACGGGCAACCCCTTTCTCGGGGCCGTGACTGGTACGGCCCTGTACGCCCAGGCCCCGTCGATTTACGGTGGTACTGATCAAGTGCAGAAGAACATCATTGGTGAGCGGGCACTTGGTTTGGCCAAAGAGCCGAACAACGACAAGACCGCGGCCTTCTCGTCACTACCGAAAAACGCCTAGCAGGGCGTTAGACCCCAGGTCTCGGGTTACGTTGCGTTACGTGGTCTGAGAGTTTTTTCCAGCCCGTGAGATAGAGGGCGATGATGTAGCCAACGCCGAAGGAAAAGGCGAAGGTGGCCACACCAACCCGTCCGCCGAGGAGCCAGCCCAGACCCATGAGTGAGGTCTCGAGACCGAAGCGAACTCGCGATACGGATGAATTTAATCGTCGCTGCAGACCCGTCATGAGTCCGTCACGGGGACCCGGGCCGACCAGGCAGGACAGGTAGAGAGAAGCTCCACATCCAAAGAGAGCCAGCCCGAGCAGCATGAGGGCGGCGCGAGCGAGCGGAGAGTTGGGGTCGGGAGCCCAGCGGGTGGTGAGGTCGAGCGCCACGGGAAAAACCAGGGTATTGGCTATCGTTCCTAGGCCCATGCGTTGTCGTAGCGGGATCCAGCCGAGGAGGGCGAGCACACTGCAGCTGAGCGTGGTGAGCCCAATGCTGATACCCGTCTGGTGGGTGAGGCCCTGGGCCACCACCGTCCAGGGGGTTGCGCCAAATTTCGCTCGGACGAGTAGTCCTTCACCTATGCCGAACAGCACTAGTCCCAGGATGAGAACAAGCCAGGTGAGCGGTGACGCTCGCCACAGTGATTCTGAACTCCACCGCACGCGCGGAATGGAGCGCGATGGGGTGGGTAATTTCATACCGTGGTGGAGCGGAGAATTAGTTCAGCGCGCTGACGATGAAATCAATAGTCGCACAGAGAGCGGCAACGTCGTCGGGATCGATACCGGGGAACATCGCAATACGCAACTGATTGCGTCCGAGCTTGCGGTAGGGCTCAGTATCAACCACGCCGTTCGCACGGAGAATTTTTGCGACAGCTGCCGCGTCCACGGAATCGTCGAAGTCGATGGTCCCAATGACGTGGCTGCGCTCCGCGGGATTCTGCACGAAGGGTGAGGCGTAGGACGAGGACTCGGCCCACGAGTACAGGGTCGCCGCCGAAGCGTCACTACGTCCCGCGCTGAACTCCAAGCCACCGTTGTCATTGAACCACTTGATCTGCGAGGCGAGGAGGTGGATGGTGGCGAGCGCTGGCGTGTTGTAGGTCTGGTTCTGGCGCGAGTTGTCCAGGGCAATCTTGAGGTCGAAAAATGCCGGCGTCCAGCGATCGGAGGCCGCCAGGGATTCGATGCGCTCAATGGCCGCGGGGGAGCACAGGGCGAGCCAGAGGCCGCCGTCGCTGGCGAAAGACTTCTGCGGGGCAAAGTAGTAGCAGTCGAATTGCGAGGGCTCAACGCGTAGACCACCGGCCGCCGAGGTGGCGTCGACTGCCACGAGTCCCGTGGATCCCGCAGGGCGAACGATCTGCATCGCGACCCCAGTGGAAGTCTCGTTGTGCGTCAGGGCGTAGAGGTCGACCGAATCATCAGCGACGGCGACGGGGTGAGTGCCCGGTGCCGCACTTATGACCTGCGGATTGTTGAGGTGGGGAGCTTCGGTGACGCAGGTGGTGAACTTAGAAGAAAACTCTCCAAAGTTCAGATGCTGACTCTGACTCTCGACGAGATGAAAGGTCGCGGCATCCCAGAAACAAGTGGTGCCTCCGTTACCGAGGAGCACCTCGTAGCCATCGGGTAGCGAGAAGAGTTGACGCAGACCGTCGCGCACTTCGCCGACCTTGTTTTTCACCGTGCTCTGACGGTGTGAGGTGCCCATATAGGTATCGCCATCAGCGAGCAGCGCCTCCAACTGGTCGCGGCGAACCTTGGAAGGGCCAGCGCCAAATCGCCCGTCGGCGGGCAAAATATTTTCGGGAACTTTGATGTTGTCAGCAGAACTCATAGACTTATTCTTACTGCTGGAAGGACTCCTTGAATCATGTCGACCCGAGTTAGCCGATTATTAGCCGGTTTAGCCCCCTCCGCCACCCTCGCGGTGGACGCCAAGGCCAAGGCCCTCAAGGCTGCTGGCGAGCCCGTGATTGGCTACGGCGCCGGTGAACCGGACTTCCCAACCCCTGCTCATATCGTGGCGGCGGCGGAGGCAGCCTGTCGGGTACCGGCGAACTACAAGTACACCCCGACGGCGGGACTGCCGGAGCTACGGGCAGCCATCGTTCGTAAAACGAAGCGCGACAGTGGTCTGGAGATCACGGCGGACCAGGTACTCGTGACCAATGGTGGAAAGCACGCTGTGGCCACGGCATTCATGACCCTGGTTGATCCGGGCGACGAAGTCTTAATACCGGCCCCCTACTGGACGACCTACCCCGAAGCTGTCTACCTGGCCGGAGGAATCCCGGTGTCGGTACCAACCCGTGAAGCGAATGGTTTTCGCGTCACGGTTGAAGATTTAGAAGCTGCGCGGACGGCGCGCACGAAACTGTTGGTCTTCGTTTCACCGTCGAACCCGACCGGAGCCGTCGTCAGTCCCGATCAGGTGGCCGCCATAGGCCGTTGGGCGGCGGAACACGACATCTGGGTTCTGTGTGACGAAATCTATGAGCACCTGGTGTACGGAACGGCGAAGCACGTGTCGCTTCCAACAGTGTCGCCCGAGTTGGGGGACCGCTGGGTGGTTGTGAATGGTGTCGCGAAGACTTACGCGATGACTGGTTGGCGTATCGGCTGGATGATCGGTCCGAAGGACGTTATGGACGCGGCCATCAACTACCAGAGTCAAACGACCTCCAACATCTCGAATATTTCTCAGCGGGCCGCTATCGTGGCACTCGATGGTGACCTCACGGCCGTGGACGAGATGCGTCATGCGTTCGACCGTCGTCGGCGACTCATGACCGACATGCTCAATGCCATTCCCGGCGTCACCTGCGCGGAACCAGAGGGTGCGTTCTATTGCTTCCCTAACGTCTCCGGCTTACTGGGCGTGAGTTTGGGTGGCCGAATCGCTACCACCGCGACCGAACTCGCGGAAATTCTGTTAGAAGACATCAAGGTGGCCGTGGTCCCCGGTGAAGCTTTTGGCGCTCCGGGGTACTTTCGACTGAGTTACGCCCTGGGCGACGCCGATTTGATCGAGGGACTCGAGCGTTTCGCGTCTCTCGTCGCGGCCGGCTGACTAGAAGTCGACGAAATCCCCCTAGCCTGATGGCTACAACGAAAGGTTGATTGTGGCGAGAGTTCTAGTTACCGAAGAGATAGCCGAGTCTGGGCTGAACCAATTGCGACACGCGGGCCACGAGGTCGACGTGAAATTGGGGCTGTCACCCGAGGCCCTCCTCGAAGCAATAGTTGGCGCCCACGCGTTGATTATTCGTTCAGCCACCAACGTGGACGCGCCCACGCTCTCGGCTGGTCGAGACCTCGTCGTAGTGGGCCGAGCTGGCATTGGTCTCGACAACGTCGACGTTGCCAAGGCCACCGAACTGGGTGTCATGGTCGTCAACGCTCCGCAGTCGAACATCTTGTCGGCGGCCGAGCAGACAATGGCGCTCTTGCTGGGCCAGGCTCGCAACCTTCCCCAGGCGCACAGCGCGTTAAAGAATGGCAAGTGGGAGCGCTCGAAATGGGAGGGTGTTGAACTTCACGGAAAGACCCTGGGCGTCGTCGGACTGGGAAAAATCGGTGCCCTCGTAGCTCAGCGTGCATTGGCCTTTGGCATGCGACTCGTGGCCTACGACCCCTTCATCACCGACGAGCGCGCCCGGCACATGGGCGTGGAGTTAATGCCCCTCGACACGCTCTTGGCGCAGAGTGATTTCATTACGGTGCACCTCCCGAAGAACAAAGAAACCACTGGTCTCCTCGACGCCGTGGCCTTGGCGAAGTGCAAACCTGGCGTGCGGATCATCAACGTGGCGCGGGGCGGCATCGTGTCCGAGTCCGATCTCTACGACGCAATTAAGGCGGGCCACGTGCAGGGTGCTGCCCTGGACGTTTTTGAAAAGGAACCCTGCACCGACTCGCCACTCTTCGAATTGCCGTCCGTCGTCGTGGCCCCCCACCTCGGTGCGTCCACGGCCGAAGCGCAGGACAAGGCGGGCATTACGATCGCCGAGCAAGTGCAGTTGGCGCTGGCTGGTGATTTTGTTCCCTTCGCGGTGAACGTTTCGGCGGGCGATGTATCCGACGTGGTGCGACCCTTCATGGGTCTCGCCGAACTCCTCGGGCGATTCATCGGTGGTTTGCTGGATGGAAAGCCCGCCGACCTCGAAGTTCTCTATCAGGGTGACCTCGCGGGTTCCGGAACCAAAATTCTTACGCTGTGCGCGCTGAAGGGCCTTTTTGCAGCCACCGGTAACGAGGGGGCCTCGTTCGTGAACGCGCCAGCGCTCGCCGCCGAACAGGGTCTGTCCTTCAGCGAGTCATCAACCGTGACCTCGCACGAGTACATCAACTTGATTACAGTTCGCTCCGGATCGCACGAAGTGTCGGGAACCTTGGCGGCCGTCGGCAAGGGAATTGAGTCTCGTATCGTGACCGTCGACGGACACAGTGTTGAAATTCCACCAGCGGCCACCATGCTGGTCGTGCGCAATGACGACCGACCCGGCATGATTGGTCAAGTTGGGATAGCTCTCGGCGAGGCGGGAATTTCTATCTCGTCGATGGCGGTTGGACCGAGCCCAGCTGCGGGCACCGCAATGATGGTTCTTTCGACGAGCGCCCCGACACCCGCAGCGATTCTCGACACCTTGCGGTCGGCTGATGGAATCAGTGACATCCACGTCATCACCCTGAGCTAGTCAAGAGCTAAAAAGACCCCCATCACCTCGGTGATGGGGGTCTTTTTGTATTCAGAGGTAGTGATTAAAACAGGGTGATGAGATCGATGCGGTCCAAGATTTCCTTGGTCAGCAGCGGAAGTACTTCGAGGGCCGTCATGTTCTCGCGGACCTGCTCGGCGTTCGATGCCCCCGTGATCACGGTCGAAACGTGCGGGTTCTTTGCGCACCAAGCGAGTGAGAGCTGCGAGAGCGTGACGTCGAGCTCGTCGGCAATTACCTTGAGCTGGCCGACCTTCTGGTTCTGGGCTTCGTTGGTCAACATCCCCTTTAACCATTCGTATCCCGGCAGTGTGGCACGGCTACCTTCGGGAATACCGTTCATGTACTTACCGGTGAGCAGCCCTGACGCCAGGGGTGACCAGATCGTAGTTCCGTAGCCAATGTCCTCGAAGAGTCGCTTGTACTCCTTTTCCATTTTGTCGCGGGCAAAGAGGTTGTACTGAGGCTGCTCCATTACCGGCTTGTGGAGGTGGTGCTTGTCGGCAATGTCCCAGGCGGTGCGGATTTCGTAGGCGCTCCACTCCGAGGTACCCCAGTAGAGGGCCTTGCCCTGACTAACCATGTCACTCATCGCCCACACGGTCTCTTCGATCGGTGTGTGCTGGTCGGGTCGGTGACAAAACACGAGGTCGACAAAATCTAAGCCAAAGCGCTCGAGCGACTGGTCGATGGCTTGGGTGAGGTACTTGCGGTTGAGCGTGTTCTTCATGTTGACGACGCCATCGTGCAGACCCCAGAAGAGCTTGGTGGAAACGACGTACTCGTGACGCTTCCAGCCCAATTGGCGGAAAGCCTCACCCATGACACGCTCCGATTCGCCGGCGGCGTAGCCTTCGGCGTTGTCGAAGAAATTCACACCAGCATCCTTAGCGGCAGCCAAGCATTCGGCGGCTTCGGCGGCCTGGGCGATTTGATCCTTGTTGGCAAAGGTGACCCACGAGCCGAATGAGAGCAGACTGACCTTTAGTCCAGAGTTACCTAGGCGACGATATTCCATAGACATTTACTTCCCCCTTGAGAGATGGCGCGACGTCACCGGCGTACTTCGCCCGTGACTACGGTGTTCATGCTACCGGTGGATCACACCCGCGGCTCGCCTCGAGCTAGGCCAGAGTTTCTGGCTTGCGTGGCACGTCGGGCCACTGGTCGTAGGAAATTGGTCGACCCTCGTGCTTAGAGCGGCGCAGCAGGGAAGTGAGTCCGGCGGCGACGCCGGCCAGAGCGAGAATGGGCAGAAATTTGAAGAGACGAACAATGAGACGCACGCTCCAACATTAGTTGCCCTGTTGCCACCCCGACCTGGGGGGATACACTGGTGAGCGTGACAATGACGTACGCCGACCTTCTTCTGCACTAGGGCGAGCTTCGACTCGCCTACGCCCTCCCGCAATGCGGGAGGTTTTTTGTTCCAGAAGTGATGACTAGAAAGGATGAAGATGGTAGTAGCCCCCCAGTCGCCAAGCCCCATGCCTTTTTCGAAGTATCTCCCGACAATTCCAGTGGAATTACCCGACCGTACGTGGCCCGATGCTCGTCTCACTCGCGCCCCCCGCTGGTGCAGCGTCGACCTGCGCGACGGCAACCAAGCGCTGATCGACCCCATGGATCCCGATCGCAAACTAGCGATGTTTTCCACTTTGGTGGCGATGGGTTTCAAGGAAATTGAAGTCGGCTTTCCGTCGGCTTCGCAACCTGATTTCGACTTCGTTCGACTCATCATTGAAGAAAACCTCATCCCCGATGACGTGACTATTCAAGTATTGACGCAATGCCGAGAAGACCTCATTCGCAGGACCTACGACTCGGTGCACGGCGCACACCGCGCAATCATTCATTTCTACAACTCCACGTCTACGCTCCAACGCCGAGTGGTCTTTGGTCTGGATCGCGCTGGCATCACCGACATCGCCACCGCCGCCGCCACGCTCTGTCGGAGTCTGGAGTCCAGCTCGCCCTCGACAGAATTCCTCTATGAATATTCGCCCGAGAGCTTCACCGGGACCGAGTTGGAGTACGCCATCGAGATCTGCGACGCCGTGAGCGCAGTAATTGAGCCGACGCCCGAGCGACCGCTGATCATGAATCTGCCCGCTACCGTCGAGATGTATACCCCCAATCTCTACGCTGACGCCATCGAATATTTCGCTAGAAAGATTGCTCGTCGGAATTCCATCGTCATCTCCCTGCACCCCCACAACGACCGTGGTACGGCAGTTGCCGCTGCCGAATTGGGTGTGTTGGCGGGAGCCGACCGCGTGGAGGGAACACTCTTTGGTAACGGTGAGCGAACCGGCAACGTGGACCTGGTCACGCTGGCACTCAATCTCTTCTCCCAGGGTGTAGACCCGGAACTCGATGTCAGCGATATCGACAAGATTCGTCACGTGGTGGAGTACGCCAACCGCCTCCCAATCCACCCGAGGCACCCCTACGTGGGCGAACTGGTGTACACGGCCTTCTCGGGCTCCCACCAGGACGCCATCAAGAAGGGCATGACCGCCATCGGGCCGGAGTACGAGACCTGGGCGGTACCGTACTTACCCATCGATCCGAAGCACACGGGGCGAACTTACGAAGCCATTATTCGGGTGAACTCTCAATCGGGCAAGGGTGGAGTCGCCTACCTCTTGAGCGCAGAGCACGGACTCGAGCTCCCACGAGCCATGCAGGTCGAATTTTCCCGCCAGGTGCAGGAGATCACGGAAGAATCGGGAACAGAAATTTCGGCAGCCGAGATATGGGATGTATTCACGACGACCTACGCCCCGGAGAATCCACCCCTGCAACTCATTTCCAGTGAAGTTGTGGCGTCGAGTCAGACCACTCGCATCGTGGCTCAACTTCTCCTCGATGGAAGCCACGTGACTATCTCCGGGGAGGGCAACGGTCCCATCGACGCGCTCATGCACGGCCTGAGTCGAGAGCTCAACGTCAACTTCTCCATCCGTGATTATCACGAGCACGCACTGACCTCGGGTTCGGAGGCGTCGGCCGTGGCCTACGTTGAGGCCGAAGGTGATGACGGTTCGCTCTGGTGGGGTGTCGGTATGAGTTCGTCGATACTCGATGCCTCGCTCGAAGCAATTATTTCTGCGGTAAATCGCCGCCGCTAGCCGGGGCTTCATGCGAGACGTGTTGGTAAATAGTCTCGGAGAGTCGATGGACCTCCTTGGTGAGATCGTGCACTTGCAGCGTGAGCGCGCGAATCTCGGTGACGGCCACGAGAGTATCGGCGTCAATCTGGTGATCCGAATTCGCTAGTTCGGAGGCAATTTGGTCGGCCCGTTTGGCGGCGATGAGCAGGATTGCTCCCTGCATGGCGGCGAGGCAGCTGAGCACCAAGTTCAAGAGGATGAAGGGATACTTGTCGAAGCCACTGTTGCGGTTGTAGAGCATCCATATGGCGAGAAATATGAGTGCAGAAAAAACGAAAGCCCAACTACCCATGCTGTTTCGCATGACGTCGGCGGCCCGTTCACCTCGCGTTAAGGCGCTGTCGCTACGTACGTGCGGGTGGGTTGACCAACGGCTCATGGTGAAGCTCCTTGTCGAGTACTACGAGTTTGTCTATTCCGTGGCCGTAGTTGGTGGACGCTTCGCAGAAATATTGACGCAGTAGCCTTACGATGTGCACTCGGGAATTCTGACGACCGGTCTCGGATGTACGGGGGTGGGCTTAGGGGTGGTTATTACCTGGGTCCAACTGCGGCGGGCCCGCACGGTTAGCACTGATGGAATTTCGCTCAGTACCTGGGCGCTCTTTGTTTATATGAGTATTTTCTGGATTCTCTACGGGTGGACGCTTCGCTCGCCAATCGTGACTTCGGGCAGCCTCTTTGTTTTACCACTGCAGATTTTGATTATTGCGAAGTTGGAGCCCCATCGGCACCTCGGGACGCTACTAAAAACTGGGGCGTTTATTTTTACTTTGAGTTTCTTGCCAGTGATTCTTTGGGGTTGGAAAGCTGGATGCTACGGAACCGCAATTGTGATGGTGCTCAATCGTTTGCCACAAATTGTTGAACTCATCCGCTCGGCGGATGTTGATGGCGTCTCGGTGGGGTCATGGTCGATCGGCGTTGTAGCCTGCGCGGCGTGGCTGAGTTATTACGTTGGCGAAAAATTGTGGCCACCCTTTCTCGCCACCCTGCTGGCGCTACTCGGTAATTTAGCCATCGTGATCTTGGCCTCGTGGCGACACCGCCAGCACGCGGTAGCCCGCGCACTCGAAATAGTCGCTTAACTCAGTAGGGCCATTCGCCTGATGAGCCGAGGAGTCGAGCAACTGATCCCAGTCGAGCGCTCAGGAGAGCCTTGTAGAGTAAGTTCAGAGCGAAATAGGGCAGGGCCAGCACTTGGGACGCAAAGGACCGTAGGCGCTGTCCGTAGGTGGTTGGACCCTTTCGATACTGGGCCATGGATTGGCTCCGCCCTTCGTAGATCCATTCGGGCGACCAGAAAGTGATTGCCACGAGGGCCATTGTTACGCCGATCGATGAAAAGGAGTCGTGAACGAGCAGGTGACCACCACTGCGGACCTTCGCGCCCCAGTCACGGATGTCCTGGCTCGCTGGTTCATAGCGGTGAGCGCCATCCACGTAGAGGAGGTCGACGTCACCGGGCACGTCACCCAATGCGTCATCAGAGAATTTGCGAAGGTGTCGAACGCGGTCGCGAACGCCGAGTCGTTCGAGATTGGCGAGAAATATCTGGTGGTCAGACTCGGCTTCGTCGACGAAGCCTGAAATCTCTTGTGGCCCCCGGTCGTTGCCACCGTGGGGATCAATCGCAACGACGTCGACACCCTCGGTCGCGGCACTTGCCAGGACGCAGGTCGAGCGACCCTGGAAGGAGCCAATTTCAACGATGGTCGATCCCGCGGGCAACGCGGACGACCGCGTCCAGAGTCGCTGGGCCTGATCGGGTGTCATCCACCCATTGACGTCCCGCAGAGACGCGAAGACGGTTGCGAAATCACTCATGCTTCCCCCTGGCTCTGGTCGTAGTGTACGACATGCCCACCGGCGTCGAAAATGCCTCGAAGCGAGAGCGCCTCAAGGTCGTGGTGGGACTCAAAGGTGGTTATTTCGCTTTCGTGGCGCAGGGTGAGGCCGATATCATCCCATCCGTTCAAGAGTCGCTCCCGGGTGTTGCGGGATAGCTCGAAGTGACGGCTCCAACCAAGAGCGGCAATTTCGATAGTGGCGTTAGCGACGTCGATGGTGATCAGGGTGTTCGGGTTCTCGCTGATGATATTCATGAGCGACGTGACGTCCACCTCATCAATTTCCACGGTAAGGAGACCCTGTTTCGACGAATTATTTTTGAAAATATCACCGAAGGAGGGGGCCACCACGGCCGTGAAGCCGTAGTCCATTAGGGCCCATACGGCGTGTTCGCGTGACGAACCGGTACCGAATCGCGAACCCGCGACGAGGATGCTGGCCGAGGCGTAGTTGGGATCGTTCAGCACGAAGGTGGTGTCATCACGCCACTCGCTAAAGAGTCCTCGACCAAAACCCGTACGTTCGACACGCTTGAGCCAGTCGGAGGGGATGATTTGATCCGTGTCGACGTCGGAGCGGTTGAGCGGAACACCGGTGCCCTCGACGACGTGGACGGGCTTCACGATGCGTCCTTCGGAAGAGCGAAAGTACCGGCGAGGGCGGTGGCGGCGGCCACCGCGGGAGAAACGAGATGGGTGAGGCCACCTCGCCCTTGGCGTCCCTCGAAATTACGATTGGATGTCGACGCGCTGCGTTGTCCGGGGCTCAATTGATCGGGATTCATGCCCAAACACATCGAGCACCCCGGTTCACGCCACTCAAAACCGGCCTCACGAAATATGAGGTCGAGCCCTTCACTCTCGGCCTGCTTCTTCACGCGATGCGAACCGGGAACGACGAGCGCGCGAACGTTTGCGGCGACGTGGTGGCCCGCAGCAACGTCGGCGGCGGCTCGTAAATCTTCGATTCGCGAGTTGGTGCACGATCCGATGAAGACGACGTCGACTGGAATGTCACTGAAACGGACCCCGGGCGTCAACTGCATATAGGTGAGTGAGCGGCGATCGGCGTCATCTCGAGGTTCGGGAACGACACCGCTAACTTCGGCCACCTGGGCTGGATTGGTACCCCAGGTGAGAAGGGGAACCAGTTGGCTGGCGTCAATGACGACTTCATGGTCAAAGACAGCGTCATCATCGCTAATGAGGCGACGCCACTTTTCGGCGATCTCGTCAAAAGCTGGGCCCTGCGGCACACCAGGTTTGCCTCGGAGGTAGTCGATGGTGGTCTCGTCGACACCGACGAGACCAGCTCGAGCACCAGCTTCGATGCTCATGTTGCACAGAGTCATGCGACCTTCCATCGAGAGCTGCGATATAGCCGGTCCGCGGTACTCCATCACGTACCCAGCCCCGCCGCCGGTGCCGAGACGCCCAATGATTCCGAGGACGAGGTCCTTGGCCGTCACGCCCGCTGGAGCAGATCCCGTGAGGGTCACCGCCATGGTCCGTGGCTTGGACTGGGGAACGGTCTGGGTGGCGAGGACGTGCTCAACTTCACTGGTGCCAATGCCGAAAGCCAGCGCCCCGAAGGCTCCGTGGGTCGAGGTGTGGCTGTCGCCACAGACGATCACCATTCCCGGCTGGCTGACGCCGAGCTCGGGTCCAATGACGTGAACGATGCCCTGGTTTTCGTGACCGCGGGGAAACAGGGTGATGCCGAATTCTTGACAATTTTCGTTGAGGACTTCGAGTTGGCGGCGAGAAATGGGGTCGGCGATTGGAGCAGTGAGCGCATCGGTGGGTACGTTGTGGTCGGCCGTCGCGAGGGTGCGGTCCGGTCGACGAACCCGACGACCATTGAGACGTAGGCCATCAAAGGCTTGCGGACTCGTGACTTCGTGAACCAGGTGAAGGTCGACGTAGAGCGTGGTGAGCGCGTCGTCGCTAGAAGCGACGACGTGAGACTTCCAGATTTTTTCGAAAAGTGTCGCCCCGGCCATAACTAGCGGATGGTAGCGATACGAACGGTGAGTTTCCCCGAAGGGGCTTCGTAGGTCACGACGGCATCTATAGATTTTTCCAATAGGGCCGCACCCAACGGTGAAGTCGGCGACGCGACAAGAACATCACCTTCGTGCTTTTCCTCAATAGAGCCAATGAAAAACTCCTGCACGTCGTCATCGCTATCGCCCTCATACACAATTCCGACAATGGAAGTATGGCCGACGAGAAGATTGGCGCTGTCTTTTTCAACTATTTCGTGATTACGGAGCACGGCGTCAATCTGGCGAATGCGGGACTCCATTTTGCCCTGGTCGTCTTTCGCGGCGTGGTAGTCGCCATTCTCCGAGAGGTCGCCCATGAGGCGGGCCGTTTCGATGGTTCGAGCAATTTCAACGCGCCCCACGGTCGTGAGGAGTTCGTGCTCCGCTTTAAGTTTGTTCAGTGTTTCTTGGGTGATGCGGTGCAGTTCGCCGGCCACGGGTACCTCACAGTGGGTTGAGTCTCAATTCTAGTGTTTCGGCGTTGCGCGCTGATGAAGGTCCGGTTTGCCTTGAGGGGTCGTTGGCTATGAAACTAGAGCCAGAAAGGTTGGTCTTCTATGACGCAGAAGCATCGCATCGCCGTCATTGGCGGTGACGGAATTGGTCCAGAAGTGGTGGCCGAGGCGCTGCGCGTGGTATCGGCCTGCGGAATCGAACTAGAAACCACCTCTTTTGATCTCGGTGCCGCCCGCTACCTACGAGATGGAATGGTGCTCGATGACGCCACCTTGGGCGAGCTCAGGACCTTCGACGCCATTTTGCTCGGTGCCATTGGTCCCGCTCTAGGGGACTCTCGAATACCCGGTGGAACTCTGGAGCGAGGTTTGCTCCTTCGACTGCGTTTCGAACTAGATCTCTACATCAATTTTCGACCATTTCGCGGAGTCCCGGGCTCGTTGGCTGAGGCTTGTGAATTCGCCATCGTGCGAGAAAATACTGAGGGACCCTACGCGGGTGAAGGCGGAGTCTTACGCAAAGGCACGAGTCACGAAGTGGCGACCCAGGGTTCCGTGAACACTCGTATGGGTGTGGAGCGCTGCGTGCGCTTCGCCTTTGAGCGCGCGTCACGCTTGAGCGTTCCACGTCTCACCCTCGTGCACAAAACGAACGTCCTCACCTTCGCAGGCGACTTGTGGCAACGCGTGGTGAACGAGGTGGCCAGTGAGTATCCGACCGTCGTGGTGGACTACAACCACGTGGACGCGGCCTGTATTTACCTCGTGGATTCACCGTCGCGCTACGGCATCATTGTGACGGACAACCTCTTCGGCGATATTTTGAGTGATCTCGCTGGTGCCGTGTCGGGCGGCATTGGATTCGCGGCGAGCGCCAATCTCAATCCGTCCCGCTCTGGTCCGTCGCTCTTTGAGCCAGTTCACGGTGCAGCTCACGACATTACCGGTCAAGGTCGGGCAAACCCCCTAGCGGCCATTTCCTCCGCGGCACTCATGCTGGAGCATCTGGGGGAGAACGAAGCAGCACTTAAAGTCCACGCGGCGGTGGCAGACTGTGCTGAAGCAATCGCTGGATTATCGACGACTGAGATTACTGACGCTCTACTGCAAAGGATGTAAATGCCCATAACCCCGACTTCTAAAATCTGGATGGATGGAGTCCTGGTCGACTGGGATGACGCTACGGTCCACGTGCTGAGTCACGGCCTGCACTACGGAACTGGGGCCTTCGAGGGTGTTCGTGCCTATCCGACGTCAACTGGTGTGGCAGTCTTCCGCTTGCGCGAGCACATGGCTCGCCTGTTGCGCAGTTGCAAAATTCTCATGATTGACGTGCCCTTTAATTTGGACGAACTCTGCGAAGGCGTGCTCGACACTGTCCGCGCGAACGACATGACTAATGGGTGCTACATCCGCCCACTCGTCTACCTCGGTTACGGAGAGATGGGGGTGAACCCGCTGCCCTCGCCCGTCAACGTGGCGATCGCCGTGTGGCCCTGGGGCGCGTACCTCGGTGATCACGGCATGGCCAACGGTGTAAGGATGAAAATCTCTTCGTGGCAACGCCACAACCCCAACGCCATGCCGACCGCCGCGAAGGCGACGGGCATGTATCTCAATTCCGGCCTCGCCAAGGTCGAAGCCATAAAGGCGGGGTACGACGAGGCCATCATGCTGGGTCCGGATGGGCGAATTTCAGAGTGCACCGGCGAGAATCTTTTTGTGGTGCGAGATGGCGTTATCGTGACCCCACCTCCATCGGAGGCGGGAGCACTGCCAGGAATCACCCAGGATTCGGTCGTCACCATCGCCCGCGATCTCGGCATTGAAGTGCGTTTCGAGGCCCTCATTCGTACGGACCTCTACTTGGCCGATGAGGCGTTTTTAACGGGTACCGCCGCCGAGGTTGTCCCGATTGCCTCGGTCGACGACCGCGTGGTAGGTCTAGGTCGACCTGGGCCCATCACTCTCGAGATTCAATCGATCTATAACGCCACCGTTCGGGGGGAAAAGCCTCAGTACGATCAATGGCTGACTCGGATTTAATGAACTTTCTCTCTAGTAATCTCGCCTTGTGACGCAACCTACTTTCAATCCGATTGATGACGCCAGCGCGGTGCGCAAGTCGACGCCGACGCCGACACCCGAATTGGGTCGCCCGCTCAAGGTGGGATTGCTACGTTCGCCGACGTCGAAGTCCGGTCGGGGTCGTGGCACGCCAGGGCCCGACGGCGGTTACGCCCTACGACTCGCGGATCACTTAGGGCACCAACTTGTTTTGACGCCGCGAGAAAATCTTCACGACGTCGAGGTGGGATTGGCCGCGCTCGCCACGAAGCGGGCGGGCCTCGCGGGGCGCGGTCCGACGATGACGGACCTAACGGCGGCGGCGGATCTCTTTGGATTTCGTGACCAGGCGACCGAGGAGCTCACTGTGGATCGACTGCGTCGTTTCAGTGGTTTGGGGCACAGCTATTTCGCCCTTCGACGTTTCGTCGACTCAGTGAGCGACGCTGCGCTGCGTCAGGACTCCGACGCTGTTCGTACCCTGCTGCACTTCAACTAGTTCAATCCGCTCGGAGGATTCATGAGTTATGGCCTAAGCCCCGAACAACGACAGTTCCGCGATGTCATGCGAAAGTTCGTCGACGAGAAAGTCGCGCCCCACGCGGCCGAGTACGACCGCACGCAAGAATTTCCGTGGCTAAGTTTCGACGCCTGCCGTGGGATGGGTCTCCCCGCGCTGGGGATCCCGGAGGCCTACGGCGGGGCCGGGGCCGACATGGTGACGCAGGCGATTATGGCCGAGGAAATCGCTCGGGGTTGTGCGTCGACCGCAGTCACTCTTTTAATTTCGAAACTCGGTATGTTGCCGGTGATGAATTTTGCATCGGAGGGGCTGAAGGAGCACTATCTGCCGAAGGTGGCCGGCGGAGAAATACAATCGAGCTACTGCCTCTCGGAGGCTGACGCTGGTAGTGACGTGGCCGCGATGCGCTGTCGTGCGGACCGTGATGGGGATGACTACATTCTGAACGGATCGAAGTACTGGATCACCAACTCTGGGATTTCTGATACCTACACCGTTTTTGCCACGGTTGATTCGACCAAGGGCTCAAAGGGTGTGACCTGCTTCTTGGTTGAAAAGGACTGGGGCATCCAGTTCCCCAAGCACGAAGACAAGATGGGTCTGCGTGCATCACCAACGGGCGAAGTGGTCTTTGACAACGTTCGCGTTCCCGCGAGTCACCGCATTGGAGAGGAGGGCCAGGGCTTCTCCATCGCCATGCACACTCTCGATCGCTCGCGCCCGACCATTGGGGCCCAGGCCATCGGTATCGCTCAGGCGGGTATTGACTACGCCGGCGGCTACATGAAGGATCGCAAGGCTTTTGGCGCTCCTATTGCGAACCTGCAAGGTCTGCGATTCATGTTGGCTGACATGGCCATTAAGACCGAAGCGGCTCGTTCACTGGTTTACCACGCTTGCCATTTGATTGATGAAGACGATCCCGAGGGAACTTTAACTTATATCGGCGCAGCGGCCAAATCTTTCGCAAGTGACACTGCTATGTCCGTGGCAACTGACGCCGTTCAGCTCCTCGGGGGAAATGGATTCACCAAGGATTTCCCGGTTGAGCGCTATATGCGTGATGCCAAGATCACCCAGATCTACGAAGGCACTAACCAGGTGCAGCGTGTGGTGATCAGCAAGCACTTGCTGAAGTAACGCACCACCATTTCGGCCTAACGATTATCAAGCTTCGAAACATGTACGGATACAAACTGACAGCAGCCCCCATTGCCATTGAGCGGTCATCTGAACAGGATTGAGGAGTTGATGGTTCACACTTCTGGGCCATCCAGTAGCGGGGCGGTTGACAACGTTGGCTAGCATCACACTATGCATTCAACGAGCAATCAACTCTTTGTGGCGTATCTGGGGGGTGACCCCCCACCGGGGCGAATGGGCGAAGATCACGAAATCGTTCTGGTGGTGGCCGCGGATATAGCTTCCGCTCGCGCCGCCGCTCGTAAGAAATGGTCGGGAACTACGCGGGCCCACGTGGACGCGATACGTCCGGTCTCGGCCGTGGATGGATTCCGCATTCTTCTGGAGGCGACGTCGGATGTTTTCGAAGATGAAATCGACACAACGTTTGAGCCCTAGGAGGCAGAAAATGGCGCCGGCTTCGAGTTCGTCTGACACGATTTACCCAACGATTCGCCTACGCTAAAGGTATGCGTAATCCAAAGGATTTTTTCCGCCCCCTGGCACTCGGTGCACCCCAGCCACTCTACGAAATACCCGTTCGACCATCGCGGGTTATACATTTCGTACCCGGCTCTAACCCCAAGATGATTGGGAAGGTTCCCGACATTGCCCCCACCGTCGACATCCTGCTGGTCAACCTCGAAGATGGCGTTCCCGCAGCCGACAAGGAAGCCGCGCGGGCGGGCTTGATTGAGGCGGGGCGTAACTGGTCGACACCGGGAACCCAGTTGTGGGCTCGTATTAACTCGCTCGACTCGCCGTGGGCGCTCGACGACCTCGTGGCCATTGTGAGCGAGATTGGTAACACGATCGACGTCATCATGGTGCCTAAGGTGGAGGGAGCGGAGGATATTCACTACGTTGATCGTCTCCTCGCCCAGTTGGAGGCTCGCGCTGGTCTCACCCGACCCATACAAATTCACGCCATTCTCGAGACCGCGCGTGGAGTCGCGAGTGTCGAAGAGATCTGCAGTGCCTCGCCGCGAATGCAAGGGCTCTCTCTCGGACCGGCCGACTTGGCCGCGAACCGCGGTATGAAGACCACGCGCGTCGGCGGCGGTCACCCGGGTTATCTCGTTCGCACCGATCCCGTGGGTGACGACCTCGTTAGCGGTCGCGTCACTGCGCAGCAGGACCTCTGGCACTACACCATTGCGCGCATGGTTGACGCCTGCGTGGCCAACGGTATTTTCCCCTTCTATGGACCCTTCGGCGACATCAAGGACGTCGTGGCTTGCGAGGACCAATTCCGCAACGCCTATTTACTGGGCTGCGTCGGTGCCTGGAGTCTGCACCCAGTGCAGATTGAAATTGCCAAGCGGGTCTTTAGTCCCGATCCGGCTGACGTGGTCCACGCCCGTCGCGTGATTGCCGCTATGGGTGACGGAACCGGAGCAGTGATGCTCGACGGAAAGATGGAAGACGATGCCTCGGTGAAACAGTGTCGCGTCATCATTACGCTGGCTCAGGAACTAGCTGCTCGAGACGCCAGTCTGGCTGCTCTCTACGAACTGTAAGGAAAATATGACCGAAGTCTTAGTACCTCGTCGCTCCGTGCTCTACATGCCCGGGGCTAACGCCCGTGCCTTGGAAAAAGCCAAGGACATTCCGGCCGATTCGCTTATCTTTGACCTCGAGGATGCGGTGGCGCCCGACGCCAAGGAAGCAGCCCGTGAGCGCGTCTGTGCGGCGGCGGCCTCGGGGGACTACGGACTCAAGGAAATCATCATTCGAGTGAATGGCTTGGACACCCCGTGGTGCGAGGGCGACCTTCGCGCGGCTAGCCAATCGGGTGCGTCGGCGGTGCTGGTGCCGAAGATAAATTCAGCGGCGGACATTGCGGTCATCGAGGAGCGCCTCCGCGAGTATTCGGCCCCCGACACCCTCGGAATTTGGGCCATGTTGGAAACACCTTCGGGTATTTTCAACGTACGAAGTATTGCGGCGAGTTCAACAGGTCTCACTACTTTTGTGATGGGTACGAACGATATTGCCAAAGAACTCCACGCTGAGTACGTGGCCGACCGCTCGCCTCTGCTCTTCAGTCTTTCGACCTGCCTGCTGGCCGTCCGAGAGGCTGGAAAGGTCATTTTGGACGGTGTATTCAACGACATTGCTGACGCCGAGGGATTCTTGAATGAAGCTCGTCAGGGCCGTTCTATGGGTTTTGACGGAAAGACCCTGATTCATCCGGCGCAGGTCGATCCGTGTAACGATATTTTTGCCCCGAGTGCGAAGGAAGTTGATTTTGCCAGCCGCGTCATTGAGGCCTTCGAAACAGCCCAAGCTGAAGGTCTCGGCGTGGTAACCGTGGATGGACGCATGATAGAAAACCTGCACGTTGATAATGCGCGCCGATCACTCGCTCTGGCTACCGCGATAGCCGAGCGCTCGCGAAGCTAGAAAAAAGAAAAACCCCCGTGGCCGATGGCCACGGGGGTTTTTCTTTTCTACTTACTTGAGTTTGCCCTTCACGCACCACGCGTTGCTCGGCATGCCGAGGCAGGGGTTCGGCATCGAAGCCAGGGTCTTTGGTAGCGGGGTGAAAATCACCGTGCTGGACTTCGGGTAGGTGCCGATTCCACTGCATGAACCAAAACCGGTGTCGCACAGGGCTTGAGCCAAAAGTGGGCTTTCCAGAGAGGTCTTGACGGGGGTCTTCTTGCCGGTGCAGGTTGGGTTGGTGGTCTGCAAGTCGGTGGGGAAAGTACCGTCTGGAGTTTTGTTCCCTGAGTAGCAACTCACAACTTGGTTGGGGAACAACACAATTTGACCGATGTCAGAGTTCGATGGGTTACCAAAGAATCCGTTACCGGTAAAAGTGTTGCCCTTGACCTGGATGTTCTGCGGGTCGTAGATGCAACCAAGACCGGGGAAGGAGTTTCCACCAGAGTTAGTGCAGGTGACGCCACTGGGTGGGCGGTCACCATCCGGGAACGGCACAACGAGAAGGCCCCAGGCGCCGTTGCTGATGAACTTGTTGTTCATGACGACGTCATTGCGGCCACCCGAGATGGTAAGGCCCGTTCCCAAGGGTCCGGCTGCAGCACCACCAGCCTTCGGTACGTAGGGGTTGTTGTTGTGATCAAAGGTGTTGTTAATGACAACCCAGCATGAGTGGGTCTTAGTGATCTTGCTCACGGCCGCCGTGGGGCAGGCACCATTCTGCGGGGGTGGCGGGTCACCTGAGATTTGGGTGTTGGTGTCGAGCCCGTCTTGATTGTTGTCGAATCGAGAATTCTGAATCACGATATTGCCACCGGAGTTTGTTCCGGAGTATCCCAGCGCGTTGTTTTCCATCCACGCCTTATCGATGGTGATACTGCAGGCCTGCATGCAGGCCCCGACGTACATACCCGCGTCGTTGAAGTTCGAGGCGTAGGTGTCAGTCCAGGTGGCTGGTCCCGCCGCGTCCGACGAGAAAATTCCGTAGGTCGCGTCAGTGGAAGCACCACCGTTATACGTGTTGGTGGCCGTCAGAAAAGAACCCGAGTAGCCAGTGAGGCCAATCTTGCCGGTTCCAGCTCCACCGTTCCACCAGATGTTGTTACCGGTGTCACCCGATCCACCGAGGAAGTTACAGGTGGTGAGGTTATCGATGGAGACGTTGTTCGCCCGGTTGACGACAATTCCGTTACGCCCTACGAGTCGGCCACCTACAGTGGGACCAAAATTCTGGTCCGCGCGAGCGCTGCTGCAGGCTGCGCCTGATGACGTTCCATCAAGAATGGTGCTCGAACGGTTGACCCCACGAATATGTAGGCCACTCGTCGAGACCAGAACACTGGCGTAGTTTCCGCTGCGCAGGTTTCCCTCGGCGGGTGGGTTGGTCATGTCGTAGGTCTCTCGGTAGTCACCGGGGGCCACGAAAATCCAGTCGCCGGCCTTGGCGGCGTTAACGGCCGCTTGAATTGAGGTGTACTGACCTTTGACACCTTTGTAGGTACCCACGAGAAGTACGTGTCCGGTGACGTGAGCATCGCTCGCCCCACTGGCGGTACCTAGTGCGGAGACGAGGCCCGTACTGGCGAGTGAGACGGCCATGGCTGCAACTGCCATGCGACGTCGTGAACGTATAGATTTCATCGGTTCCCCCTATAAGTAGACTTGACTGCAACATAGCAGCAACCGGGGGAGACCTCGTTACTAGCGGCCGAATAGTTGATCGCCCCACCCAAAACCTCGAGATAGTCCCCCGGGGCAGGCGATCACCGTGCTGGACACGTGCTGGGTGTAGTTGTTGAGGGCATCATTAAGAGCCAGATTCTCCTGGATCTTGATAAAGGACTCCGGTTTGCTGGTAAAGCAGATGAAATAAAGTCCGCAGGAGATTTCGCCCGTCGTTGCGTCGAGACCCTCGGAAAAACCGTAGCCCCGGCGAAGAATCTTGGCCCCGCCGTTACTGCCAGGGGCGGCGAGTCGAATATGGGCGGATGATGGAATGATCTGATTCCCGGAACCATCGAGGGCACCTAGATCTGGTGTGTCGTTTTCGTTGGTTCCGCTCAAGGGAGCGCCCGTGACCTTGAAGCGACCAATTGTCTCCTCTTGAAGTGACAGGGGCGCATTCGACCATGATTCGAGACGGGTTCTAATTTTCCGAGCAATTAGGTATGTTCCAGCCACCATGTACGGGGCCGATGCGTCACGGCCCACCCAGACGTGGTGCTTGAATTCGCTCTCCGCGTTGCTGCGCAAATTATTCGTACCATCCTTGAAGCCAAGGAGGTTGCGGGCCGATTCCTGCTGCGCGTTCACCGATGAGGTTCTGCCGAAGCCCAGTTGTGTGTATCGCAGTGCCACGATGCCGCTACCCAGTCGTGCCAGAGTGTGCACCGCGTGGAAGGCGACTTGAGGATCATTGGCGCACACCTGGACGGCGATATCTCCGTTGGAGATGGTCGCGTCAATGTCGTCACCAGTGAAAGCCGGTAAATCCTTGAGCAGGGCTGGTGCGCTCAGACCTAGCTGCGGATGATCGCGATAGAGCGATGCGCCGTAGCCGATGGTAACGGTGAGGGCTGATGCTGGTCGTCCCCAGGCCTCACCCGAGTCGACGGGGATGTCGTAATTATTGGTCGGAAAACCTAAAGACTCTCCACGAGTCATGAGGGCTGCGGCTGACGACCACGAATTTAAGACGTCCCGGAGGTCGGTAGATGAGGCGGTCTCATTGAGATCGAACGCAGCAAAGGTGAGGAAGTCCTGGACGGTGGTGGCTATCCCAGCTTGGTGCAAACCGTAAAAGGGGACCGTACTCGTGTCGGCTGCGGTGACCGCGCCTGGCGCGCTGTCACGTGGAGCACTGGCAAAACCAACGGCGACTCCTAAACCGGCAAGACCGCCCCCCACCAACAGTCCTCGTCGAGAAATACCATCAGACTTTTCGCCTTCGCTCATGCGTAGGTCCTTCCCGTTCCAAAGCCCCAGAGGGAGCCCCCCAGGTTGCTGAGTGCGCTGTTAAACGCATCGATGGCAACTGAGGCTCGGCGCCATTGAGCCCTGGTGATGGAGGCGTCGGTACTTATCGCGGGTTCTCCGAGGTCGTTGAGAACGCTGGTGAGCTCGTGAAAACGCTGAGCAGCCACCGCCGTGGCTGCGGCGTCGACGTGTGATCCCAGTGGTGTTAACGCCTGCAGTACTTGTCCAGCTGCCCGAGTAACGGCAACCACATCTGCGAGGCTGTGCTGACAGTAAATCTCGCTTGAGCGACTTATGGCCTCATCAATCGCCCAGGCCAGATTTTGGCTGGTCCTGGTTACCATTTGCGACGGTGTTTGCGTGAGCCGAGTGAGGGAAAACTCGACGATGATTGCTTGCCCGGTGAGCCAGGTGGCATCGCTGACGAGAGATTCATGGTGACCACCAAAAAGGTCACGCTCGATAGCGTGCAAGCCAGTCACCGGTAGCCACTTGGGGAAATCCTTAATCCGTCCGTCGAGGCTGATGGCTGTGGTGGACCCAGCCGACACGTGAGAGCGAAAAATGTCGTAGGCGGTCTGAGCGCGAAAATAGTCGTCGCGTGACGACGCAATATCGCCGCGCGTGGCATCAATTTCGAGTTGGCGGACTGCCGAGGCGAAGCGCTGCGTCGCGGTGCCAATGAGATTTCGGTAGGCCAGAGTCGCACTCAGCGCCGCCTGTTGTTGCGTGGGAGTAGCCGCCACGGCCGCCACCGTGGTCGTGGTGCTGCTAGTTCGCTGGGGTACTACCGTCAGGGTCACTCCGACTGCCACCACGGCCAAAGTCGATATGAGAACTATTGCTCTACGTCGCACGCGACGAGCCTAGACCGAAGTCCTGTCGTTACTACCACTTCCGGTGGTGTGAGTTTCGTGGGTATCGTGGTGAGGAAAAGATGAGGGGAAGTAGACGATGACTGATGTTTCTTCGTTCGATGCGAGCACGCTCGTGCGCAGTGCGGTGGTGAAGTTGGGGGCGACGGCCGTTCTCGAACTCGTCGATGGCCTCAACTTGGCCCCGAGCGGAAGGGTGGACCCCAAGATCGTTTTGCCACTGCAAGGTTTGCGCAAGAGTCGATCGCTGGAATCGTTCGCGACGAAGGCGCCACTCGTGGCGGTGGGTTTTATTGTCGAAATGCTCACGGAAGAAGCGCTCCACCGAGTTATCGAAATTCTCGGCGACAGCTCCGAGGATCCCAGTTTTGAAGAACTCTCCAGTGCCGTTGACGAACTTTTGACGAGTGGCTTCGATGCCTCGGTGGTTGCTGCGATGTTGGCCCTGGCGAGTGCCAACAATGTCCCGGCTGAGACCCACTGTCGGCGTCTACTGTCCGAACGCGAAGTCCTGGCGCTGAGTGAAGTGTCCGGTGCGGCTCCAGCCTCGCTCTTGGTGGAGCGAACAATTGATCCGATCGTTAAAGAGCAACGTCGTGTGCGCCGCGAAGCTGAGAAGCGCGCTCGTCGCGATAAGAAGGAAAAACCACTGAGCCCCAGCCCCAAGGTGAAGGCACCGCGCGTGAGTGCCGAGCCCGAGCTTGTTCTGAGCGTCCCCGACGCAGTTCTCGAAGTCGACCGTCGGCGGCCCCTGCTGACTCCCCTCGAGGAAGCAACGGTGACCTACGACGCCGAGTTGGCGGGGTCGGTGATTGAAATGGATGTTCCCTACAGCAATCTCGATCCCGAAAATCCCACGGAAAAGAGCAAAGTTCGCCCCGTTGTGGTGATTGCCGCGGGGGCTCAATCGCTGCTCGTTCGAGCGCTCTACAGTGAAGTGGGACCGGGAAGAGTAAGCCTGCCGGGCTGGAATCGCGCCGGCCTCGCCCACCCCTCCTTCGTCGCTGCCGAGCGCCTTAATCTGGCACGATCTCTCGCTACGGGGAGGCTCTTCGGCCAGATTTCAGTCGAAGACTGGAATCAGATTCTCTAGTTGGCGCGGGGGCAGTGGTTCAACGCTGGGCGAGCCCAGACTTCCATTACGAAACCGGGGACGTGCGTGGTGGTCGTACGGAGGTAGCAGGCCCGCTGGAAGGAACTGGCCAGTGGCCGACCCATGGAGGGCCAATCATCACTTTGCACGTAGAGAATTTTGTCGTACTTGTCGAGGCGACGCACGGCGGCGTGAGCGTCGTAGCCCCCTTCGATAATCGTGCCGGGCATGACGTAGATATTGCGCTCAGCGCTCGAGGTTGAAAAACCAGTGTTGTATCGCTGCGACCAGAAAATCTTGACGTGGCTCTCGCGGTAATAGGTCCACGGCCAGCGGGCAGTCCCTTCGATGAGTACGGCCCCTGCCGTGCTCGTGACGCCACGTGCCGCGCTGACCACGGGATCTATGGAACCTCCGGGGTAGTGCCCTGTCGTCGTGGCGCGGTCAACGAGGGGTAGAAAGAGCAGAACCGCGACGAGGGAGACAGAAACTACCGATCCGTAGCGATGCCGACCTTGGGCCCAGATCACCCCGCGATCGAATGAGCCACTGAGCAGGAGGAGTAGTGCGGGATAGAGGTAGGCGTCAGTTCGTCCAGTGCCGAGGGGCGCGAGATGGAGCGCGGCGCACATGAAGCTAGACGCTAAGGCTGCGAGGGGGAGCGCGGCGCCCTGGCGATCTTTCCAGACCGAGACGATGACGGCGACGAGTACGAGACCCACTACGAGTTTGGAATAGCCCGGGACGTGGAGGTGCGGGGTGGTGTCGGCCAATCCGGCAATCAGGCTCTGGGTAATCGAACTGAACGAATGGAGAAAGGCCGAGGGTGACGACAGCGAAATGTAGTTAGCGGACCACGCAGTGCGCAAGGCGGGTGAAATGCCTCGTGCACAGGTGGCATAGAGCGTGGCTGCGCCGCTCATCAGCAGCAGACCCGGGGTGAGGAGTTCGTGGGTGCGCTGCGTGTAGCGGGCGTGAAGGACGAGAACGACCGTTACTCCCGCGAGGAGCGGGGCGATGGTGAACGAGGTGGCAAAACAAATGAGGCTGATGACTGCAAAGGGCCACAAGGATTTCCCTCGGCGAAAAGCTTCGGCGGTGGCCAAAATGAGCGCAGCGGCAACGAGATCGTGGGCGTAGGGCTTGAGATGAGTGGCGTAGTTGATATTGGTTCGCCCGACGGCCATAACAATGGCGGCGAGCAGGGCGGCGTGACGCGAGAATCCCCACCAGCGAACAATGAGCGCAATGAGTGCGATGGCCAGAGTCGAGATGAGCAGGGTCGGAAGTTGCGCGAGATAAGTCGAGGGTGCCGTGAGGCCCACCCACCAGCGTTCAAAGAGCGTGAATCCCGGAGCGGTGCCCACCATGCGCCAGGCGGTTCCGAGGGAAACCCGGCTAGTGAGGGCGACCCACGCGTCGTCGCGAAAGAGCGAGCCGTGGCTGAGGGTGGGGATGCGAACCAGGAGCCCGAAAAAAGTGATGGTGACGACGCCGATATAAAAGGAGCTATCCCTGCGAAGAACGCGAGCGAAAACCTTGCCTCTTTTCATCCACGTCACGCGAGGCGGCCCTTACTCTTGCCGGCGTTGCGAGAGTGGGCCAAAAGAGCGATGCCTGAAAGCGCCAAAAAGACGCCCGCCATTTGCACGCCACGCGAGCCACTCGCCGAATCTTGACCCAAGAGGAGGCGTTCGTCGGCAGCACGAACGAGGCCCCATACGACCATGGCAAACGCGGTGATCTGGCCGGGCCGTCGCGATGATCGCTGTTCTAAAAAGATGAGAAATAACCACAGGAGCCCGTCTTCGATTGCTTGAATGAGCGGAACGGGAACTCGTCGCCCGAACTGGCCCGCGTAACGTAAGCCGAACCATTGGTGTGTGAGGTGCCCACCTCCAGCAAGCATGAATTGCGGTCCAAGTAGTCGACCGAGGGCCCAACCGGCCACGACGGCCACGACAATTGTGTCGGCGAGGACTAGGGGTGCAACACCCGGCCAGGTGCGCTTCAGCAGGTAGAGGCCCACCGGAATTGCGAGCGCCAGTCCGCCAAAACTCGCCAAGCCCCCATTCCAAACCGCCAAGATCTCGGCTGGGTGAGAATTATAGAAGTCCCAATGGGTGGCGACGTGTGCCACGCGAGCTCCCACGAGTCCGAAACCTACGACCCACATCGCAAAGTTGCCAGCCGGCGCGGATGGCAGAGACCTTTTTTCCAATCGTCGCTGGCAGTAGCGAAAGGCCACGTAGGCGGCGATACCAACTCCGAGGCCGTAGAGGTGCAAATGAAGTGGCCCGATATGAATGGAAGTGGGGAAGGGCTCCACTGTTAGGCGCGTGGGCGACCCGCGCCGGCGAAGCCGTAACCCAGTCGTACTGGCGAGATGTGGACGCGTTGTCCAAAAGTCGGCGCCTCAATCATTCGACCATTGCCGATGTACATGGTTACGTGCTGGGAGCCGTTACGGCCATAGAAGAGAAGGTCGCCGGGACGTAGCGACCACAATGGCACTCGAATTGTGCTGTTCATCTGCGACCCCGAGTAGTGGGGAAGGGCCACGCCCGCGGCCCGCCAGGACAGCATGGTCAGACCGGAGCAGTCGACGCCGTACCGAGATGATCCGCCCCAGACGTAGGGCACGCCAATCATGCTGAGGGCGAAACGGATGGCGACATTGGCCCGCGAATTAGCCGGTGGCGCGGGGAAACCTCGAATGACGGTGCCGTGTCGGCGCGCCCAGGCGGCCGCATTGGCCGCGTCGACACGGGCCTGAGCCGCGCGTACGAGAGCGGCAATTTGCCCCTTGAGGTGGCTGAGCGTATAGCGAAGCTGATTTTGCAATGACTGGGCCTTGTGGAAAGCGGCGGCGGCAAGACTCGTGGTTGCGGCGGCGTCATGAACCTGCGAGCGAAGGAGATCCTGTCGTTGGGTGAGGACAATGCTGGCGTTTCGTAGGCTCGCGACCGCCGTCTGGACGTTACCTTCGGCAATTTGTAGATAGATATTTTGAGCACCCAGGGTCGAGTGATTTGAGGCAAACAGGGGATTGGCGGCACTCGAATTACCGTTATTGACGTAGTCAAAAATGGCGGCTTGTTCGAGTTGGCTGCGGTCACCGGCTACGGCGGCTTGCGCCTGGGCGACGAGGACCTTGGTATTAGTTATTCGGGCACTGAGATCGCTGAGGTGGCCCTGAGCACGATCGTACGTTTGTCCGAGGCCATCGACTTGGGCGTTCGTGGCCTGTATGCGTGAGTAGATCGCATTGGCCTGCTGGCGGAGCGTGACTAAGGTGGCGGCCGCCGCGGGACGTGACGAAATGGTCACAGTGCTAGAACACACTGCGACGACGGCCAAGATGGACAGAATCCACCGAGATGTGCGAAGTCTCCTAATCGGCCGCAGCGTCGAAGGGCGCCACAGGCGCTCGACGTTGGTCACGACAACAGGCTAGCCCGCCTCGCTAGTGAATGAGAGTCTACCCTGACAAGAGTCAAGCATTTTTCCTGATCAAAGGGTACTTTCGCTACCTTTTTGGGACGAACCAACTTCGTGAGTAGTGCCTAGAATTTTGGGCCACAGGAGGTTGAGTAGCTGTCTCTATTGCAAATAGTTCCTATTAGTGTGGAGTGGTGACCACCCTCGCTACGAAGATCCCCGTTCATCCTCGGATTCGATCGTCTTTTTCGCCCAAGGAGTGGCGCCGATTGAATTCGATGTTCGGCTTCATCGTCTTTCTCCACGTCGTCGGCTGCACCCTTCTCGTACTGGCCGCTCGTCATCATTTCTCCGTTGGTGGTGGCAAGACAATTGGGGTGGGTACGGGCGTGCTGGCCTACACGCTGGGTATGCGGCACGCCTTCGACGCCGACCACATCGCCGCCATCGACAACACCACCAGAAAATTCATGGCGGAAGGAAAAAGGCCAATGTCGGTGGGCTTTTTCTTCTCACTGGGTCACTCTTCGGTAGTTTTCGTCTTGACTTTGCTGCTGGGTCTCGGCGCCAAGGAATTGGGTAGCCAGGTGAGTAATACGCAGTCGCCGTTGCACCACTACGGAGGTCTCATCGGTACTGGAATTTCTGGTGTTTTCCTCTACCTCATCGGGATTTTGAACCTCATTATCCTGGTCGGCATCGTGAAGATGTTCCTGCAAATGCGCGAGGGCCGTTTCGATGATTCCGAGCTCGAGAAGCACTTGAATTCGCGAGGGTTTTTGATGCGTTTCTTCGGCCCCATCGCTCGTTCGATTGATGCGCCATGGAAGATGTACCCGCTCGGTGTGCTCTTTGGTCTGGGTTTTGACACCGCCACTGAGGTCGCCTTTTTAGTTCTAGCCGGAACCTCCGTCGCCGCTGGCCTGCCTCTCTGGTCCATCCTGTCGCTGCCCATCCTCTTCGCGGCGGGCATGAGTTTGCTCGACACGATTGATGGGTCGTTCATGAATTTCGCCTACGGCTGGGCTTTTTCTAAGCCACTGCGCAAGGTCTATTACAACATCACCATCACTGGCCTTTCCGTGGCAGTGGCCTTGTACGTAGGAACGCTGGAACTGTTCCAAGTCCTGACCCAGCAGCTAAATCTTCACGGGGGACTGTGGAACTTTGCGGCTCATTTCAACATCAACGCGGCCGGCTTCGTCATCGTGGGACTCTTCGTGGTGATCTGGGCACTGGCTCTCAGCATCTGGCGTTACGGGCGTGTTGAGGAGCGCTGGGAGAAAGCGGCACAACGGGCTCAAGCGGCTCGAGGTGAGAACCCTGATCGACACGCCGCGGGTATAACGCTGGGCGCCATCCATAAACCGTTCTCCATCGACGAATAGTTCCGCAGCACTATTCGGAAACCTTTCAGCGCCCGGCTTACCTGCTGGCCTCGCCGATGGGCGCATCACTCCTCAGCAGATGACTGTTCGAGACGCCGATGGAACGCAGTCATTGCCCCTGCGCCACATTCGGGACTTCCCTCAGTGCGAATCGGAGAAGGGGGTCTCCGCCGAAAACCGACATCCGAATGGCGAGGATTGCACCATTATGTTGCGCTACTTCCCGTTGAAGACCTGATCAGGTCGGTGACCTAGGACTTAAGCGCGAAGATCGAGGAGACGTCGAGAGATGACTTTGAGACACAAGGTTTCGTCAGCGCCTTCGAAAATGGAAAGAACTCGAGCGTCGACGTAGTAGCGACTCACGGCGTACTCTTCGGCGTAGCCCATACCGCCGTGAATTTGCAGAGCTTCTCGAGTAACCCACTCGGCTGCGCGGCAGACGTAGGCCTTGGCCATGGAAGCCTCCAGCGTTCCTTCCCCACGGCCCATCAGAGTCGCCACGTGAAGTGAGAATTGGCGCGAGGCCTGGATAATGGCCGCCATGGTGCCGAGCTTGACACGCGTAAGTTCGTAGTTGACGATGGGTTCACCAAAAACGACGCGACTTCGGGCGTAGTCCAGGGCCGCTTCGTAGGCCGCTTGCATGAGTCCAACGGCGCGAGCCGCAGTCTGGATTCGACCATTTTCGAAACCCGCCATTTGGTAGTAGAAGCCGCGTCCAAGACCGGCTTCGCCACCGACGAGGTTGGCGTCGGGAACGAACCAGTTGTCAAAGCTCAGTTCGTAGGAGTGCATGCCCCGGTAGCCAATTGTGTCGATGGGTCGACCTTCTAGGCGACCATTGGCGTCACTACGACCTTCGCCCATTGCGTCCTGGGTAAAGAGAAAACCGTGGCCGTCGCCTAGGGGCTTTTCGACGATGAAGAGGCTGAGCCCGCGGTGGGCCTTAGCGCGGTCGCTGTCGGTTCGAGCCAGCAGCATTAGGACGTTCGCTCGGGCCGCGAAAGTACACCAGGTCTTCGCTCCATTTATGAGCCACCCACCCTCGGTCTTTACGGCCATGGTCGTGAGACCAGCGACGTCGCTACCAAAGTCTGGTTCAGTTACCGCTACGGCCGCCATGGTCTCGGCGGTCGCCAGACGAGGGAGCCAGTATTCCTTCTGTTCCTGCGTGCCACCACTGACGAGCGCTCGAGTGAGAATTTCGGGGCGAGTAATCAGTGACCCGCCAATACCCAAGCCACCCCAGCTCAATTCTTCAGTGGCGACCACCATGCCGATGTAGTCGGCCTCGCCGCCAGTGGCGAAGCCGCCAAACTCTTCGGGTACGGAGAGTCCAAAGCCACCGATCTCAGCGAGCCCCTCGATAATGGACGCGGGGATATCACCGTTGTGACGGTGGACGTGCTCGGCGTGCGGACGAACTTCCTGCTCGGCGAATCGGTGAAAAGTGCTCGCCACCATGGCAAATTCCTCGTCGAGATGGGGGTCACCTGGAGTCTCGGCGAGCGACGAGAGAAAACTCGAGTCACGGGTGGCTTCGACGAAACCGGCAAAGGGTGCGTACCAGGACGCCTCAACGTCCCACAAGGTCTCGCGTCCAAGGATTCGACCGGCGAGGTCCACGAAGGTCAAGCCGATGAAGGCGCAGGCTAAGCGCGATTCAGTCGTGCCCTTGAGCGCGTAGTCAACGATCCCGCGCGACATGGCAATAGCGCTCGACGCGTGGGCGAGGTCGTAGGCGAAGGACTGGTTGGCGTCGATGCCACCGCGCTGGGCCAATTGATCAAGTCCGTGATCGAGAATTTGTTGTGCTCGCTCGATGAGATCGGTGGCGTCGGAAAGGGTGGCATTGGTCAGTGGCATTACCAAAAACTAATGGATGCAGATGGCAGGGCGTACGGCTTCTAGGCTGAGGGAATGCGCGCAACCATGCTCTTAGCCGACTCCGCCCAAGTGGCCGACGGAAAACTGTACATATTGGGTGGCGGGTGGTCGGTGACGGGTCCCGGACCGGTGCCCTCGGCGGTGGCCATTAAAATTGAAGTCGATCGCCACGAAGTTGATCGGCTCCACCACTGGGAATTAGTGCTGGAGGACGAGGACGGGCGACCCGTCCTGTTGGGCGATGAAAACCCGCAAACGGTCGAAGTACGCGGTGATTTCAGCGTGGGTGCCCCCGAGGGTGTGCCGGCCGGTACACCCGTCGATGTTCCCATCGCCATCAATTTCGGACCCCTACCTCTTGCTCCCGGGGGTCGTTACGTGTGGCGCTTCGTGGTGGATGGTGAGACCCTGCCCGGAGCATTGGTGTCATTTTCAACACGTCCCGATACCGGAAATTCGAATTAGCCTCTCAACGAGCTTACGAAAGGAAAACTGTGACTACTTTTGACCGCCCTTTTGGTCGATACTTCGAAGACTTCGAGCCTGGTGACGTTTTCAAGCACTGGCCGGGTAAGACGATTACGGAAGCTGACGATCATCTCTTTTGCATGATCACCATGAATCACCACCCCCTGCATACGAATGCGTGGTTCGCCGAGCACGAAAGTGTGCAGAAGCGAAATGTTGTCGTGGGCAATCTCGTCTATTCGTTGATCCTCGGAATGAGCGTGCCGGACGTCTCCGGAGCCGCTATCGCCAACTTGGAAGTAGAAAGTTTGCTCCACAAGAATCCCACCTTCCACGGTGACACCATTTACGCGGAGACCCGCGTTTTAGACCGCACCGAGTCGTCCTCGAAAAATGATCGGGGCATCGTCAAGGTGGAAACGAAGGGTTTCAATCAGGACGGACTCGAAGTGTGTTACTTCCGTCGCAAGATCATGGTGTGGAAGCGTGAATTCGCTCCCGTCCGCCGCCGCCCCTACGCCGACGACGTTTGGGGCTGATGAACGAGACGCTTTTCGGCGTCGCGTTCTCTCGCTCAGTCGGAGGTTAGACCGAAGTCTGCCCTGGTCGGGAAGCTCAGCGTGGGCAATTTACGTCAGTGAAGTAATGCTCCAGCAGACCTCGGTGGCCCGAGTTGTGGAGCCCTGGACCCGCTTCTTAGACGTTTTCCCCACACCCCGCAGCTGCGCCGAGGCGTCGACGGCCGACGTCCTTCGCCAGTGGAGTGGACTGGGTTTTCCGCGACGGGCCCTCGCTTTGCAGGCGGCGACTCGCGTGATGGTAAACCAGTACGAGGGCGAAGTTCCGAGCTCGGTGGATGACCTGCGCGCACTCCCCGGGGTGGGTCCCTATACGGCTCACGCCGTAGCATCCTTCGCCTTCGGCGCTCCCGTCGGAGTGGTTGACACTAATGTTGGTCGGGTCTTCGCCAGAGTTATTGCCAATCGACCACTCCGCGCTAGCGAAGCTCAGGAACTCGCCCATGATCTAGTGCCCCCTAGTAAATCAGCGCGCTGGAATCAGGCGATGCTCGACCTAGGTGCCCAGTACTGCACGGCCACCCCACGCTGCAGCCAATGTCCCCTTCGCGACCAGTGCCGCTGGCGGCTCGAGGGCGGTCCCGATCCGTCCCTACGATCAGCGGCAGTATCGAGACCACAGAAAACCTTTGCTGGTTCCAATCGACAAGCGCGAGGTCGAGTACTACGGCGGCTCGAAAGTGGTCCGACGACTCGACGAGTTCTGGAGGGGAGTATGAATCTCGACGACGCCGATCGGATGAAGGAGATTATTGATTCCCTCGTTAGTGACGGTCTCATTGAGCGAAGGGCTAATAAATTTTGCCTCGCGGGAGACTCAGCTCGCTAGAAAATCGATGATGAGCTGGTTCACCGCGTCGGGACGCTCGAGGTGCAAGAAGTGTCCAGCGTCCTTGATGACTTCATAGCGAGATCCCGCCCCCAGGTAGGGCAGCGGGTCGCTGGCGCTGGCCTGGGAAATGCAACCATCGTTCTCGGCGTGCAGATAGAGCACCGGCATTGGCGGGGTGCTGATGACGTGATTTTGAATCCACTGAAGGTCGGGATTGAGCAAGGTGAAGGAGGTCATGGCTCGGTAGTAGCCCAAAGCCGCGTTGAGGTGTTCGGGGTCGCAGAGTGCCTCGCGTACGGCCGAGGTTTCGGGGCCGAAGTCGAAATTTGGCGACCAGTCACGCCACAGGTCGTCGATGAAGGAGTAGGAGTCAGCGGCCACCACGTCAGCGGCCGTGCTCTGCTGGAAAAAGAACATGTACCAACTCAATTTTAGTTGTGAGTACGTCCTAAAGGCAGTGGCCATCACCATGAGGGGTGGAACTGTCATGGCGACTCCTCGACGCCAGCGTTCGGGCGCGGCCGAGAGGGCGGGGTAGGTCGCAGCCGCGCCCCAGTCGTGACCAATGAGTACTGCCCGTTCGTCGCCACCGAGGTGTTCGTGCAGAGCGATTGCGTCACTCGCGAGAGCGGCGATGGAGTAGTCGCCGAGCGATGACGTGCTGGATGGAAAATATCCACGCATGGACGGGACCGCGACGCGGTAGCCCTGTTGAACCAGGGCGGGCGCCAGGTGCCGAAAGGTCTGAGTGGAGTCGGGGAAGCCGTGGAGGCAGATGGCGAGGGGGCCATCCTCGGGGCCACTGAGTTGGTAGTGAAGTGTGACGTCGTTGTGAGAAAACTGGGCTGAGCTCATGAGCAAACGCTACTCACTCACCGCCAGTATTGTCAGCGTATGACTTCACTAGAGATCAGCCACTTCACGGAGGCCGTTGGGCACTTTGCGACTGGCGTCGTAGTGGTGACCGCGATGGGCGAGGATGGGCCGCAGGGCTTCACCTGTCAAACCTTCAGTTCGCTCTCACTCGAGCCCCTGCTCGTGAGCTTCGCCGCTAGGTCGCAGAGTTCCTCGTGGCCACGCATTCGTGACATCGGGGACCTGGCCATCAATATTCTGGCCAGTGATCAGGAGTCGCTCGCGCGGGGCTTCGCCACCTCCGCTTCGGATAAATTCGCCGGTATTTCCTGGCGAAATGGTAGTAATGGCGCACCTCTTCTGGAGGGCACTCTGGCTTCCATCGAGGGGACGATTTTAGATCTGGCCAGCTACGGCGACCACGACATTGCCATCGTGGCTCCCCAGAAATTCGAAGTTCGACCAGGCGTCCCGCTGCTCTATTTTCGCGGGGGCTTTGGTCAATTCGTCTCCTAGGCGAAGCAATTCAGTACGCTCACAGTTGTGATAGCGAACCTGGTGCGACTGGTGGTGGCCTTTTTGGTCTTCGGCGGAATTGCGGTTGCCGGTTTGCGCTGGCGGAAAATCCGTAATGATGACATCCGCGCGATCAGTAGAAATAACGTCTCGCGATCGTCGCCGCCCGTGGCTCCCTACGAGGTAAGTACCGGGATTCGACTTCTGGGGGCCAATGAGCGAGTGACAACGGAACACACCGCCCCGGCTCGGCCTCGGCTCGATCCTGACCGCGATTACGTCTTCTCCGAAAACACCATCAGCGATATCGAAGCTCTCGAACCAGCCCGTGCTCGTCACAACGCCCAGTGGGCGTTGGAGCGCTCGTCACGCCGTGGTCACTTGGAGCCGGGAAATGGCCGAGTCCTCGCTCTTGTAGCCCTCACCCTCATAGTTCTCATTGTCATTGGTGCGATGCTGCAGCACGATTCAGCGCACGTTAAATCGGCGACCACGACCTCAGCGAGAACCCCCACCACGGTCGGCTGGCCCGCAGCCTTGACGATGCGCAATGCGGCGGGATCAACCGCGACCTACGACCTTGTGCGACGTCACTACGCGGTCACGGTGACGACCTCGGCTGGATCCACGTGGACCGTCATCACTATGGGTCCGCTCCACACCCTCGAATACCAAGGGGCCGTTACGGCTGGTCACCCCTACACCTTGAATTTGACGGGGGAGTCGACCGTGCAACTGGGATCACCGGGGAACGCCGCAGTGAGCATTCAGTCCCATCCGGTAGTTTTCCCCGTCCCCCTCACGACGCCCCTGACACTTCGCTTCATGCCGACGCCTAGCGCGTCGTAATTTCGTCCACCACGAAGGCGAGGACTTGGGCCTCGTCCTTCCAAGAGTCGTAGCGGCCGGAGGGGCCTCCGTGACCCGCACCCATTTCAGTTTTGAGATAGGCAATGTTCTCGGCGTTGGCGTCGCGCAGTGCGAGCACCCACTTAGCGGGTTCCCAGAATCCGACCCGACTGTCATTCAGACCACCCGTAGCAAAGACGTGGGGGTAACGACACGCTGATCCGTCGGGGTTCAGCTTTCGAATGTTGTCGTAGGGCGAGTAATTGCGCATGGTTCGGTAGGCCTGTGGACTGGCGTCCGGGTTACCCCACTCTTCCCACTCACCGATGGTGAGCGGGAGTGAGGCATCCAACATGGTGGTGAGCGCGTCCACGAAGGGGACTTCGGCGACGACGCAGGTGAAGAGATCTGGGTCGAGGTTCATCACGGCTCCCATGAGTAACCCACCGGCGGATCCGCCACGCGCGGCGAATTGATCCGAGGTCGTCCAACCCTGGGCCACGAGTGATCGTCCGACGGCGACAAAGTCGGAGAAGGTGGTGGGTTTCTGGGCGAGCTTGCCCATTTCGTACCAGGACCGTCCCATTTCGCCACCACCTCGAATATGGGCAATGGCAAAGATCACTCCTCGGTCCAAGAGCGAGAGGCGCAGTGACGAAAAATACGGATCCATCGAAGCCTCGTAGCTGCCGTAGCCGTAGAGCAGGAAGGGCGTTGGAGCCTGGGGGTGCAAGGTGCCGTCGTCGGAAACGTTGATGAGGTCACGCCGGCCTACCAGGGTCACGGGGATTTTCTGCCCGTCACTGGCGCCCACCCAGAGTCGTCCGGTCACGTAGTTTTCCGCGTTGTAGCCACCCCGGACAATCTGCTGCTTCAAAATCGTGAGGTCGCCAGTAGTGACGTTGACGTCGGCCACGGTGCTGGGAGTGATCATCGACGTCAGAGAAATTCGAAGCCGAGTGGTGTCGTAAACTGCATTCGCACCCAGCACGACGGTGGAGGGATCGACGTCGGCCTTGATCACGTAGGAGCCCTCAAGAAGTGAGGAGTCTGACTCGTGCAGGCCCCGTGGCAGGGGAATGATTCTGACCGCAGCGCAACCGTCGACACGCTCGCTGAGGGCGAGAAAAGTAGCGAAGGCGTCGACCCCATCGAGGCGATTTCCGGGGCGTTCGGCGACCAGTTCTCGCCACTCACCTCCACCGCTTGGTCGGGCGCAGAGGCGAAAATCGGTGGCATTTTCGTTCGTAACCTTGAGCCACCAGTTGGAACCATCCGCAGCGCTGTAGTGCTCGAGTCCGTATTCAATTCCGAGGCGTCGTGCTTCGACAAGGACTGGCAAGGTCGTGGGGTTGTCGGCGGGGAGGAAATAAATTTCGCTGGTTGTGGACGACGACGTGGAGATGAGAATGACGGCTCCATCTCGACTTCGCTCTACGCCCACCGAATACTGAGCATCGCTTTCTTCAAAGACGAGAACATCGAGTAATCCACTGGTATTGATTTCGTGGCGCCAGACCTGCCAGGGACGCATGGCGTCGTCGACGCGCGTGTAGAAAAAATGCCGACTGTCCGAAGCCCAGGCGCAGCTGTAATAGACGTCGAGCAACTCGTCGTCGAGTGGTGTTTGGTCATTCAATGGACGGATGGTAACCGTGTGCCGTTCGTTACCTTCGAAATCAACGCCAACGGCAACCCAGGCGTCGTCGGGGCTGATGGATAAGACGCCCACGGAAAGAAAATCGTGGTCACCGATCTCCTCATTTTCGTCGAGCACTACCTGCTCGCCGGGCAGCTTCGTGAGTGGATCTACGACGGGAGTTACGGCGCCATCACCCTGGACGGGGGCTCGGCACACAATTCCGTAACTTGCGCCTTCTCGAGTACGTCCAAAGTGCCACCAGTCAGATCGCCGCACGGGCACCGAGGTGTCGGTTTCTTCGATACGACTCTTCATGTCATTGTAAATTTCGTCCTGCAGGGTGTTGAGGTGGCCCAGTTCAGACTCGACGAACTCGTTCTCGGCGCGTAAGTGGCTGAGGACCTCTTCGCTCTCGCGGTCCATGAGCCAGTAGTAGGGATCTATGCGTGTCTCGCCGTGGCGGGTAATGGGGTGTGACCGCTGAGGGGCGTGGGGTGCATTCGACATGTAGATACTCTGCCAGTTTTTAACGACACGCGACCGTCGCGAGTTAGTACTATCTAAATAGGAATAACTCTTCAAGGAGACGCCGTGGCCTTAGATAACTTGGATTTCAGTCGCTACCAACTCGGGTGGAGCGACGACATGGCGCCCGTTTTTAAGCCAAAAAAGGGCATAAACGAGGCCATCGTTCGTGAGATGAGCGACATCAAGAGTGAGCCTCAGTGGATGAGAGACTTCCGTTTGAACGCCCTCAAGCGTTTTGAAAAGAAGCCGATGCTGCCCTGGTTCGCTGAGCGCATGCCCGACCTTGACTTCAACGACATCTACTACTACATCAAGCCAACCGAAAATCAAGTAGATCGCTGGGAGGATCTGCCGGACGCGATCAAAAACACCTACGAACGACTCGGTATTCCCGAAGCCGAGAGGAAGTATCTCGCCGGAGTCACCGCTCAGTACGAATCTGAAGTCGTCTTCCACCGTAACCGTGAGGACCTCGAGAGTCTCGGTGTTCTGTTTTGTGACATGGACACCGCCGTTCGCGAATACCCAGATCTCGTGCGTAAATATTTCGGTACGGTTATTCCGCCGAATGACAACAAGTTCGCGGCCCTTAACTCCGCGGTGTGGTCGGGTGGATCCTTCATTTACGTTCCACCGGGTGTGAACGTGGACCAACCATTGCAGGCTTACTTTCGAATCAACACTGAGAATATGGGTCAGTTCGAACGAACTCTTATCATCGCCGACGAGGGTTCGCAGGTTCACTACGTCGAGGGCTGCTCCGCGCCGGTGTATTCGACGGACTCGCTGCACTCAGCAGTCGTGGAACTCGTCGCCCTGCCGGGCTCGCGTATCACCTACACCACAATTCAGAACTGGTCGAACAACGTGTACAACCTAGTGACCAAGCGAGCGCGCGCAGAAGCGGAAGCCCACGTCGAGTGGATTGACGGAAATATTGGTTCGCGACTGACCATGAAGTACCCGTCGGTCTATCTCATGGGTCCGAAGGCGTCGGGAGAAGTACTCTCCGTGGCTTACGCCGGTCCGGGTCAAGTCCAGGATGCTGGTGCCAAGATGGTCCACTGCGCCCCCGAAACTACTTCGACGATTATTTCGAAGTCCATCTCGAAGGATGGTGGCCAGACCACCTACCGTGGGCTCGTCAAAGTTGAAGAGGGCGCTCGGGGGGCCAAATCTTTCGTGCGTTGCGATGCACTGATTTTGGACGAGATGTCGATTTCTGAGACCAAGCCCTACATGGAAGTAGGTGAGCGTGACGCGTCGATTGGCCACGAGGCGACCGTGTCTCGAATCGGAGACGACCAGCTCTTCTACCTCATGAGCCGGGGGCTCACGGAAGCCCAGGCCATGGGCATGATCGTTAATGGCTTCATTGAACCAGTGACCAGAACCTTGCCCATGGAGTACGCCGTTGAGTGGAGCCGACTGATTGAACTGCAGATGGAAGGTTCAATCGGTTAGTGACTAGGTCGGCGCATCGCGTAGAGCGGTGGTCCACCATCGACGGGTGACAGTGTCTGCACCAACTCGTAACCGAAGCGGCGGTAGTAGGCGATGTTGTCTTCCTTCTGGGTTTCTAGGTAGGACGACACTCCCTCGCGGTCTATCTGTTCGAGGGCTTCATTCATCAGCATTGCCCCGATACCTCGGCGCTGTAGTTCGGGATCCGTGACGAGAAGAAACAAATACCAGTGAGGATCGCGAATGTGATTTTTTGCAATGGCGGTGAGGTAGCCAAAGCCTTTGCGGAGAGCCGCTGGATTTCTGTAGAGCGCTCGAAGCACTCCGGGCGTCTGGGCTAGCTGTGTCGTCACGGATTGTGGATAGGCGCCGGTGGGCAGCCACGCCGCCGCTCCGACCACTCGATCGGTATCGTCGCGAACTGTGACAATTCTCCCCGTGCTCCAGTGCCGGATGTTGGCGCGGAAAAAGAGCGTGAGACCCCGAGTACGAGTCATGGCTCGGTTCGAGAGAAAGACGAAGAATGGATCGGTGTAGAACGCTCGACTGGCAACTACCGCAATTTCATTGAGGTTGCGCTTTGTTAGGGGTCGAGAGTCAAGAGAAAAAGTTGGAGTGACCATGGCTGAATGGTAGCCACGGTGCCGACGTGGCACGATGATGTAATGGCAATGCGACAAGAGTGCAAGCACTTTCAAAGTAGAACCTACGAATCTGGCGAGGTGGCTCGCTTCTGTGTTTTAGGAAATGCCCCGGACCAACCATGGAACTGCCCCAGCGATTGTGTTACCTACGAACGACGATTCGCCGACGTGGGCTGGTCCCACGGCACCTTGGTGGAACCACCAGTGGGTGAAGCGCCGGGGCCATCGCTCGAGGCCCGACAAGACGTGTTGAATTCGGCGGCTGAAATCGTGAATGCGGTGGCTCCGGAATTCTTCGATCAACGTCGTCGAGATCTTGAGGAACTAGCCGCGCAGCGCCAGCGCCGCGGTTGGAAATTCTGGAAGCGTTAGCTACCCGAAAAATTACCCGGACGACGCTCCATGAAGGCGGTCATTGCTTCGGTGAGATCATTCGTTTGCAAGAAGGCCGTATTCCACCACGCGACGTAGTCCAAACCCTCTTCCACCGTTCTGCCATCATTCGCTGCGAGCACGGCCTTGGTACCCTGCACCGCGAGGGGCGGGTTAGCGGCAATTTCACCTGCCATCGTGAGGGCCGCGGCAAGAACGCCATCGGCACCACCCTCGACGGCCTCATTGATCAGGCCGATACGCTCCGCACGATCGGTGGTGAAGTCCTTGCCGGTGTAGGCCAATTCGGCGACGTGACCGGCGCCCACGATGTGGGGGAGTCGCTGCAGCGTCCCGAGATCGGCCACGATAGCAATCTTGGCTTCTCGAATAGAAAAAATAGTGTCGCTGGATGCGAGGCGAATGTCACAGGCGCAGATGAGGTCGACGCCACCACCAATGCAGTAGCCGTGAACGGCGGCAATCACCGGTACGCGAATATGAGCAATGGCCGTCACTGAATTTTGGAGGTCACGAATGGCCTGGTAGGTGCGGGCGTTGGAGACCGCTTGAGATCCTCCCCTTCCGCCGAGTCCCTGCCCGAGTGATGCGCCCACCTCTTTGAGGTCAAGCCCGACGGTGAAGTGTGGTCCCCGCGCGGCGAGAACGACGACGCGGATGTCGTCTCGCGAGTTGATTTCCTCGGCAACCGCCGTGAGTCCCTCCCAGAGGGCTTTGCCCATCGCGTTACGAGCCTCGGGGCGGTCGAGGTGCAAAATCGCAATATTGTTGGCAACTTCGAGGCTGAGAACGTCGGACTGAAAACTCATGAAATTCCTTTTGGTCGATTGCTGGAGAGCCTATAACCGGCTCGCTCGGTCTCGTGTCAATCGCCCTTAGACTTAACCAGTTACTACATACCTCCTATGACCACCTTCCTCGACGCCGCCACCGACCGCCTCGGAACAGATTCCTCATCGCAACGTCGTCGCCAGTTGCTCGAGCTCTTCGAGTCCGTTCAATTGCCTACGACCAGGGATGAAGTCTGGCGTTACGCTCCACTGCAGGATTTTTCTCTGGAGCAGTACACACTCGGTGAGTCGTCCCCCACGAGAGATCTACCGGAAGATATCGCTAGTACCCTCGCGGTAGCGAGCATTGTGATTCGCACTCACGATGGTGAGTTGCGTGAAGTGACGGGATCACACCCCGGGGTCGCGATTAGTGCGGAGCCAACTGGTGAGGCCTGCGGTGACGTCACTTTTGCTGAACGATACGCTGACGACGCCTTCTCCCTGCTCAGCGGAGCCATGGCTCCCTGCGCCCTGACCATCCGGGTCGAGGCCAACGTGGTGCTCGATGGTCCGATCGTGATTGTTCACGCCGCCGCGAGCTCTTCGGTATTTCTGAACGTCCGTATTGACGTCGCTCGGGGTGGTTCACTACAAGTTATTGAATTCCTCCTCGGCGGCGAAGACGCGCTCGTCGTACCGGTCGGCGAGTTTGTCGTAAACGAGAACGCCGAATTGACCTTGGCCACCTATCAACGTTTAGCCACCTCCGCCTGGCACATCGCTCGCACCACCACGCTACTGAGCCGAGATGCCCGTATGCGTCAGTCGGTGGTTGGGCTGGGGTCCCACTACAACCGCGCGCGAAATGACGCTGAGTTTCTGGGTACTGGAGCATCGAACGAGTTGCACACCACTTTCCTTGGTTCGGGCGATCAGGTGCATGACTTTCGCACGCACCAGAATCATAAAGTTGGCCGCTCACGTTCCTTGTTGATGTCCAAGGGCGCGGTGGCCGACACGGCCCGCTCGGTGTACACCGGACTCATTGAAATCGAAAAGGGCGCTGGGCGTACCGACGCACGCCAAACCAATGTCAATTTGCTGCTCTCCGAGCAGGCGCACGCCGACACGGTACCCAACCTTGATATCCGCGAACACGACGTTGTGTGCGCGCACGCGTCGAGCGTGGGACCACTCGACGAAATGCAGATTTGGTACCTCGAGTCGCGTGGGGTTGTACGTGACGAAGCCGAACGTCTGATGGTGCAGGGATTCTTTAATGAAATGACCGACTCGCTCCCGCGGCCTATCGCAGCTCTGGTGGAACAACACGTCTCGGACGTACTCGCCAAGGTGACCCGATGACCACGACTCAACTCGGCGACCTCAGCACTTTTCCCGACGGATCGGCCTCGGCCCATCGCGTGGGATCGCGCAATCTGGTCGTCGTACGATTCGGCGAAGACCTGTTCATTCTCGATGATCGCTGCTCGCACGAAGACTTTCCTCTCTCGCTAGGGGAAGTCAATGCGGAGACTCGCGAGATTGAATGTGAGCGACACGGAGCAATGTTCGATGTCGCCTCCGGGCAGCCCACGTCATTCCCAGCTACCCGCGCGGTACCGACCTACACGGTTCGCGTCGTCGACGGGCAAGTAGAGGTGGACCTCCCGTGACGCACCAACTCGTTATCAGCGACTTGCACGTTTCAGTGGGTGACAAGGAAATCATCCGTGGTCTTTCACTCACCGTGAATTCTGGTGAAGTGCACGCCGTGATGGGCCCGAACGGCTCTGGCAAGAGTACTTTGGCCCACGCCCTCACCGGTCGCCCGGGCTACACCATTACCGGTGGTTCGGCCACCCTGGATGGCGTCGAGCTATTGACCATGTCTCCATCACTACGAACGCGAGAGGGTCTTTTCCTCGCACTGCAGCAGCCACTAGAAATTCCCGGTGTGCGGCCGACGGACATGCTCGTCGCGGCGGGAGCCAATCCCGCCACTGTGCACGAGAGTCTTCGACGAGAGGCAGATTCCGTCGCGCTGCGACCAGAAATTCTCGAAAGATTCGTGAACGTGGATCTCTCGGGTGGCGAGAAAAAGCGCGCTGAAATTGTTCAGCTCGGAGTCCTACAACCACACTTCGCAATTCTCGACGAAATTGACTCGGGCCTTGATGTCGACGCGTTGGGTTTGGTAGCTCGACGCCTCTTCGCCGCCACGAGCGAATGGGGTCTGGGAATTATTGCCATTACCCATTTCCGTCGACTACTGAACGAACTGCAGCCCACCACAATTCACGTGATGAGTGCGGGCCGAATCGTAGCGAGTGGTGGTCCAGAGTTGGCCGAAATTCTAGAACGTGATGGCTACGAACCATTCCGTGCGCAGTAAGTAGTTTTTCACTAGCCACTGGTTGGTAAGTTGGAGCTATGGCTGAAGGACGACACCGCGCACCCAACAGGTCGGCGAGAACTGGCCGAAGTGCCAGCCGCACCCTCGCTAACGAGCAGCGCTTAGTGGCCTTGGGTGATGCTATTGACCAGCACAATGGCGTCGTGAAAGCCGACCGTGGGCTCATCACCGTAGCCACACGCTGGGTATCAGAACATCGGAAAATCTTGCAGCGTTCCGGCCTCGCAATTGTTGTTCTCGTTGCTGCCCTCGCTGGCGGTGGATACCTTTACTTTCAGCATGTTTTTAATTCCATTACTAAATTTACCGCCGGGAGTGAATTACCCACAATCGATGGCCAGCCCTTCAACGTGCTCTCCATAGGCTCAGACTCGCGAGTTGGATTGACGGGGGCTGTGGCGGCCCAAACCGGAGCCACAGCTGGCTCGGCAGCGGGTCAAAGAAGCGACGTAATCAAGATCATGCACATCGACCCTGGCAAGGGGACCATTGACGTCATTTCGATCCCCCGCGACACCCTCGTACAACTCTTGCCGCCAGCGCAGGCACTCTTTCAAACTCCCTTCGGAAAAATTAATTCGACTTTCTTCTCCGGTCCCGACTTACTCGTCCAAACAATTCAAAAAACGTTCGGTATTCCAATCAATCACGTGATTGTGGTGGGTTTCGCGGGGGTTATGAACTCGGCTGTGGCGCTCGGTGGGGTTTTTCTTAATTTCCCCTATCCGGCGCGAGATGCTTACTCGGGATTGAATATCACCCATACGGGATGTCAGTTGGTGACTGGCTTCCAGGCCCTCGCAGTGGCCCGTAGCCGGCACTTTGAGTATTACCGCAATGGTCGATGGATGGGTGATGGTTCGAGTGACTACGGACGAATTGCTCGTCAGGACGCGTTCTTACGCGGGATGATCGAGCGAGGAAAATCACAGTACAACCCAGCGAATATCATTTCTTTTCTTTCAATCATTCCCCAGGGCATTTCAATCGATAGCAAATTCACACCGAATTTCCTGGTTGGTCTCGCCGTGAAATTCCACTCACTGAACTCCGCCAATTTCCGGACGTACATGCTGCCGGTGATCTCAGCGGGAAATTTACGTTATTACGGCGACTCGCTGGTCGTCAATCAGCCAGCGGCACAGGAACTTCTCGTCAAGATTTTCGGCAACGAATTAACGCTGCCGACGATGCCTCCACCCAATAAGAATTTGGTGCCGACAATGCCGCCGGTCATTCCAACCACCAGCACGACTACGACGACCGTGCCGGTAACCACGCCAGGCGGTGGTTCAATTCCGACCACCACGCTGCCCACTGGTAACTACTTCAATCCAGTTCCCTGCTCCCCCTAGGAAACAAAGTCCTGGAGGCCCTGATCAAGGGTGTTCCAGGCGAGAATCGCACACTTAATACGAACGGGAAATTTAACGACGCCCTGGAGTGCCGCGAGTTCACCGAGGGCGCGAATGTCTACGGCTACGGGCTCGGGGTCATCAATATTGGCCTCGTGAACGGTCATGAGTTGCTTGAAAGTCGCGATGGCCTGGTGTACCTGGTCGAGGGTCTTGCCCTTTACGGCTGCGGACATCAGCGACGCCGATGATTGGGAGATTGAGCAACCGTGACCAGAAATTTTAATATCAACGAGAACATCATTTTCGACCTGGATGAAGACCGTGATTTCGTCACCGCAGAGGGGGTTAAATCCTTCGGCTCGGCAGGCTGGTGGGGTAGCCAGTTCTCCGCGATTACGCGGGGAACGATAGTGATCGAGGATTATTTCGCGGTAGAGGTCGTCGAGATTTGACATAGGACTTATCCAAATAACTCTAGGGCGTGGTGGAGAGATTCAATCAAAATATTCGTGTCCGACTGTAGTGAGTAAGGGCCGAAGGAGACGCGCGCGGTGGCCGCTAGTGAGAAACGCTTCATGAGTGGCTTGGCGCAGTGGTGACCGGGCCGGATGCAGACGCCAAATTGATCCAGCACCTGGGCCACGTCGTGGGGGTGTACGCCCTCTACGTCCAAACTAAGAACGCCGCCACGGGCAACGCCGTCCGTCGGTCCAATGATGCGCACGCGACCGGAAAATTCGTGGGCGAGGCGAGCGATGGCGTCATCGGTGAGGCCTTTTTCGTAGGTCGCGATGGCCTCCATTCCGAGCTCTCGGAGGTATCGTACGGCTTCGCCCAGTCCCGCCGCTTCGGCGATGGGGGGCGTCCCGGCTTCGAACTTCGTGACTCCCGAAGCGGGCGTAAATCCGTCTACGCTTACGTCAGCAATCATGCCACCGCCACCCAAAAAAGGTGGCATGGCCGCGAGGATCTCGCGACGGGCCCAGAGAACACCAATCCCGGTCGGCCCGAGCATTTTGTGACCGGTGCAAATGAGGGCGTCGACGTCGAGGTCCACGACGTCGGTGGGACCGTGAGCGGCGGACTGTGACGCATCGACGAGTACGAGAGCCCCGAAGGCGTGGGCTCTTTGGGTTAATTCTCGCAGGGGGTTGATGGTACCGAGGACGTTGGACATGCCGGTAATGCTGAGGAGCTTGGCCCCCTCGAGCAACTCGTCAAAGCGGGACAGGTCGAGTCGAAAGTCGTCAGTCACTCCAAGGAACTTGATCTCGATGCCAATTTCGTCGCGGAGTTGAAACCAAGGGACGATGTTGGCGTGGTGTTCCATCTGGCTGAGAACGACGACGTCGCCACGTTCCAGGTTTGCTCGTCCCCAGGACTTCGCGAAGAGATTGAAGGCCTCGGTTGCATTTTTCGTGAAGACTATTTCCTCGTCGGGGTGCGTCGATCCGAGAAAAAGTCCGACGTCTCGACGGCCACCTTCGTAGAGGGCTGTCGCTTCCTCGGCGGTAACGTAGACAGCCCGATGGACGTTGGCGTGCGAACGTTGGTAGTAGGTCGACATGGCGGTGATGACGCGTTGGGGCGTCAAGGAGGTGGCGGCACTGTCGAGATAGATGACGGGTCGATCGTGGACTGTTCTCGCGAGGAGGGGTATTTCCGAACGAACCTGGACCGGATCGAATGGAGTCACGCAGTCACCGGGCGGAATTGGTCGTAGCCCTGCGTCTCGATGACCTCAGCAAGTTCGGCGCCGCCACTGTGGACTATGACGCCATCGACCAAGACGTGTACGTGATCAGGACTCAACTCGTCGAGCAGCTTGACGTAGTGCGTGACGACGATGGCCCCCATTTGGGGGCGCGACTCGCGGACAGTGCGTACTCCCCGGGCAACGACGCGGAGGGCATCAATGTCGAGTCCCGAATCGGTCTCGTCGAGGACAGCAATTTCTGGGTCGAGCAGGGCCATCTGCAGGACTTCATTGCGCTTGCGCTCGCCGCCCGAAAAACCCTCGTTCAGGTGTCGCTCGGCGAAGGCTGGATCCATGCCGAGCCGATCCATCCATTCGATGAGGTCGAGGCGGACCTCGAGGACACTGAGTTCTTCGAGACCCTTGCGGGCGGCAATGGCCTGGCGGAGGAACTGGACGACCGACACCCCACTAATTGATTCGGGGTATTGAAAGGCGAGGAAAATACCAGCCCGTGCTCGCTCGTCGGGGGTCCAACTCGAGATGTCGTCGCCCTTGAGCAGAATGCTGCCCTCGGTGACGACGTAGCCGGGGTGTCCCATGATGACATTGGCTAGCGTTGATTTTCCGGCGCCGTTAGGGCCCATTAGGGCGTGGACATCACCTTCGTTGATAACGAGATTGACGCCCTTGAGGATTGCGTTGCCGTCGGCGGAAGCGTGGACATTGATGAGTTCGAGCAGTGGGGCGGTCATTAGTTCATCCTACCGAGATATGAGAAAAGGCTAAGCGCTACCAACCACGCGCCACCCAGTCATCGAGATGGGGTGATTCACTAGCGAGGAGCGTCGAGTCACCGTGACCGGGGTAGATGATGGTGTCGCCGCCGTAGGTGCGAAAAATACGTTCCTCAATAGACCGGATGATGGTCCCGAAGTCACCACCATCGAAGGTCGCATTCCCTGGACCCCCGGGGAAAAGAGTGTCTCCAGTGAAGAGCAGCGGAGTTCCTTCTAGGGCAAAACAGATAGATCCAGGGGTGTGGCCGGGAGTGTGCAGAGTCCGCAGACGAAGGTCCCCGACCGTAAAAATCTCGTCATCGCCCAGGAGATGGTCGTAGCTCGGTAGGAGGGAAGCGTCCTCATTGCGGACCCAGACTTCAATACCCGCCTCGCGTACGGCCTCGACCGCTTGGATGTGGTCCCAGTGCCCGTGGGTCTCCAAAACACTCTGAACACCCAAGCGCGTCGATATGGTCAACAATCGTTCGTGTTCGTTGGCGGCGTCAATCAAAGTGGCTATTCCGCTGCGGCGACACCTCACCACGTACACGTTGTTAGCCACGGGGCCAACGACGAAGCGGTGCACTTCTACGGCTTCGTTAGCCCAGACAATTTCGACATTTTCCATCTCCACAGCCTGCCACGTATGTCTCTCGTGAAAATTGACTAATCTCACATACGTCTTTGTCAGTACTAGGTGGCAGTCCACAAACAAGAGGAACCAGCATGAACTTTGGATTCAGCGAAGAGCAAGAAGAACTGCGCAAGATGGTGAAGCGTTTCTTGGAGGACAAGTCCCCCGAGACTGAAGTGCGTCGCCTGATGGCAACAACCGAGGGTTACGACACCGCAGTGTGGAAGCAGATGGCCGACGAGCTGGCCCTCCAGGGTCTCGGTATCCCCGAAGAGTTTGGCGGTCAGGGCTTCGGTCCGGTCGAGCTCTACGTGATCTTTGAAGAGATGGGTGCCGCCCTGCTGTGCTCTCCCTACTTCGCGACCGTGGCCTTGGCGTCGAACGCACTGCTTCACGCCGGCACCACGGCTGCCAAGGCTGCCTACCTCCCCGGAATTGCTTCGGGCGAGACGATTGCCACCCTGGCCATCACGGACGAGTCGGGAAACTGGGATGTCAGCGCCACCGGCGTTACGGCTTCGGGATCAGGCGACTCCTTCACCTTGACCGGAGTCAAGAGCTACGTCATCGACGGAGCGAATGCTGACCTTATTTTGGTCACCGCAACCTCGGACAAGGGCCTATCTCTGTTTGCTGTCGCGAAGGATGCTGTCGGTCTGACGACCACGTCACTTCCGACGATGGACCAGACCCGCAAGCAGGCTCGTCTGGAATTTGCCAGCACGCCGGCGACCCTCGTCAGCGAGGACGGTGGAGCCAAGGACGGAATAGAAAAGACTCTGCAGTTCGCCGCAGCCTGCTTGGCTGCCGAGCAGGTGGGCGGTGCCCAGCGGGTGCTCGACAACGCTGTGGACTACGCAAAGAATCGTGTTCAGTTCGGTCGACCCATCGGATCCTTCCAGGCCATCAAGCACAAGTGTGCCGACATGCTCCTCGAAGTTGAATCGGCCAAGTCGGCTGCGTACTATGCAGCCTGGGCCGCCCAGGAGGACAACGACGAGCTGGCAATTGCCGCAAGTCTCGCGAAGTCCTTCTGCTCGGAAGCCTATTTTCACGCTGCCGCTGAGAACATCCAAATTCACGGTGGCATTGGTTTCACCTGGGAGCACCACGCACACTTGTACTTCAAGCGCGCCAAGAGCTCCGAGCTGATGTTGGGCGACCCCGCCTACCACCGCGAACTGCTCGCTCAGCTGCTCGGTATCTAGCAGCACGTGCTCGATCACGAGCATCTCGACAGCGGAAGCTCGCGTTTAGATTTACGAATAGCTTCGGCTACTTCGCGGCCCGTCTCGGACCACGTCCTGATTTTGGTGCACGGCCTCCCGCGCGCTCACGGAATGGGGCGTCAGGCGGCCGGCCTTTTGCCCGAGCTCGCCGAACACCTATCGAACGAATCGGGCTGGGTCGTCGCTACGGGCACTCTCTCGGGGGTGGGGACGAGTACGGGTACTTTTTCTCCAGATCAGTGGCGTCTGGACCTGGCAGCCATTATTGATCGCTTGGATGAACCGGGTCGACGAATCTCGCTGGCTGGATTCGGCCTCGGCGGGGCACTGGCCCTGACCCACGCGGTAAGCGAAGAGAGAATACGTGGGGTGGCCACCTTCGCCACCCCGGCCCACCTGGATCACTGGGTTGGTGACGCCGACGCCTTCCACGCCGCCCTGACGACGTCGGGAGTTGTGGATCCCCTGGTGCCACTGCTGGACGCGCAGGCTCTGCACTCGGCAATTTGCGCCATGGATGTCCTGGCCGCCGCATCGGTTCTGCCTCCGCGGAGGTTTCTCATTGGCCACGGTTCGGACGACGCCGAGGTTCCCGCGAGCGATGCTCGTGATCTCTACGCCGCAGCCGACGGACGAGCTGAACTTCGAATAATCCAAAGTGCCGGACATTGGTTGCGAGCCGACCCTCGCATGGTCGCCACCTTGCTCGGCTGGCTCGACCGGCACCGTTAGGCGAGTAACAAATCGATTTCTGCTCGCAATGATCGAGCAGATTCCTCGGGAGTGGTCGATTCGGTGAGATAGCGAACGACGACAAAGTGTCGCAGCCCCCTCGACCCGAGTTCAACAATAATTCCCGGGGTAACGCCGCCGGTGACAAAAACTGGCAGGTGCGAACGAGCTTGGGACAATTCGGCGTATTCAGCGCCAGTAGCCGCTCGACCCGGCTTCGTCGGTGTGGCGTTGATGGGGCCGGCGCTGAGGTAGGAAACGGGTTCGAGTAGTGCGCGGTCAAATTCTTGGGTGGAGTGGGTGGAAAGTCCAATGATGGCCTCGGGCCCCAGGAGTCGACGACACTGGTCGACCGAGACATCATCTTGACCAACGTGCACCCCATCGGCGGAGAGGTCGAAGGCTAGTTCCGGGCGATCGTTGATAATAAACGGCACACCCCAGTCCTGACAGATACCCTTCATTTCCTTGGCGAGGGGTAATTGCTCGCTAGCGGAGAGTTGCTTGTCACGCAGTTGCACGACGTCGACGCCACCTCGGATGACGGCCGGCAAAAAGCTGCGCATATCGTCACGCCAGGGTGTGCAGAGGTAGAGGTGGCGCTGGGCGAAGTCAAGGGTCACGACAGCAGGTTAGAACTCCGTGCGTCGTAGTGCGTCCGTCTAGGGCAGAATGGGAGGGTGCAGATTCCCGCGAAGGCCGACTACGCAATTCGAGCCCTTCTGACCTTGGCTCAATCTGAGATTTCCGTGAGTGCCGAGCACCTTGCGGCCGAGCAGCACCTGCCACCCAAATTTCTCGGAGCGATACTTTCCGAATTGCGTCGCGGGGGCATCGTCACATCGCAGCGTGGTGTGGACGGGGGATTTCGCCTGGCTCGTCCGCCGGCGAACATTACGATTGCCGACGTCTTACGCGTGCTGAGCGGTCCAATGGCTGGGGTCCGGGGCATGCGGCCCGAAACCTTGGAGTACGAAGGGGCTGCGACGGCGCTGCGCGACGTCTGGGTCGCGGTGAGGGCGTCGTTGCGTACGGTCTTAGAACACGTCACGATCGAGGACGTGTCGCGCTCACAGTTGCCCCACGCGGTGACGCAATTTACGAGTGATCCCGACGCCTGGCACACGAGACCGTGAGCGTCACCATCAACACCGACGGTTCCTGTCGTGGCAATCCGGGTCCCGGAGGCTGGGCGTGGGCCATTGACGAAAGCCACTTTGCGAGTGGCGTAGAGTCGCCGTCGACCAATCAGCGAATGGAGCTGATGGCCGTGATTCAAGCACTGCGGAGTAATCCTGATGGGCCGGTGGAAATCGTGAGCGATTCCACCTACGTGGTTCATTGTTTTCGAGATCGGTGGCACGCGGGCTGGCTACGCCGTGGTTGGAAAAATGGCAAGGGCCAACCAGTGGCTAATCGGGACCTGTGGGAGCAGCTGTTTGATCTGACCTTGTCATCCGACCGAAAGGTTTCTTTTCGCTGGGTCAAGGGTCACTCGGGCGACCGTATGAATGACTTCGTCGACCTGCTGGCCACTGAAGCAGCCGATTCGCAGCGCCCTCGACACCAGAATTGATCGGGTTTTACCAAGCAAAAAACTCGGTAGGATTTAGGTAGTTCGCGATGGGCGAAACTACCGAAAGGATCCACAGTGGCCTCTCACTCAAGTGATGTTGTCGTAATTGGAGGGGGACCCGGCGGATACGCCACCGCACTCTACGCCGCTGCCGCTGGACTCTCAGTAATTCTGATCGAACGCGACAAGGTGGGTGGCACCTGCCTGCACCGTGGCTGTATTCCCGCGAAGGAGTTTTTGGAGACGGCGCACGTCTATCGAACGATTCAGCACGCGGGGGACTTTGGCTTTTCCACGGGCCCAACGATTTCGGATTTTTCGGTCAGCCAAAGTCGCAAGAACGATGTGGTCAATACCATGCACACGGGCCTGCTGGGCCTGTTGAAGAATCGTACGATTACCGTCCTCGAAGGAACGGGCCGCTTGGAGGCAGACCTGACCGTTTCAGTCGTTGATGGTGCCGACGCCGGCAGCACGGTGACGGCGGGACACACGGTCCTGGCGACGGGTTCGGTGCCTCGCACCATTCCGGGCTTTGAGGTTGACGGTTCTCTCGTCGTGACCTCGGATGAATTTCTTGATATGACGTCGCTACCGTCCAAGGTGGCCGTCATTGGTGGCGGAGCAATTGGCTGTGAGTTCGCGTCCATGCTGCTCGACATGGGATCTGAAGTCACTGTGCTTGAGGGCCTCCCATCGATTTTGACGGGTTGCGACACGGACGTTACGTCCGTCGTTCAACGCTCCTTCAAAAAGCGGGGAATGGTCATTCGCACGGGTGCCGCGGTAACTGGCCATACGCCCAATAAGAAGAAGACCTCGACGGTCATTCACGTCGACGGTGGTGACGATGTGGCGGTGGACATGGTCGTCGTATCCGTCGGACGGCGTCCGCGTACCGAAGGTCTGCTCGCCGAGGGCACTGGAGTTTCTATTGATGATCGGGGCTTCGTCGTAACCGATGGCTACATGCGTACGGCTAACGAGAAGGTGTTCGCCGTGGGCGACGTGGTGGCCGGAACGCCACAGCTCGCACACGTGGGCTTCGCCGAAGCGATCGTGGCGGTGAAGTCCATTTTGGGCGAGTCCGTGGTGCCCGTTGACTACGACCGTGTGCCGTGGGCTATCTATTCCAACCCCGAGGTAGCTTTTTGTGGCCTCACGGAAGCCGCCGCGAAGGCTCGCGGTATCGATGTCGTGGTGAAAAAAGATCCCTTCGGTGGCAACGGCCGTGCGAGAATTATTGGTGACACGGACGGCGTCGTGAAGGTTATTGCGGAACGACGCGCTGATGGTTCGGCGGGTCAAATTCTCGGTGTGCACATGGCTGGACCCTGGGTGACGGAGCAACTCGGCGCGGGCTACTACGCGGTCAACTGGGAAGCCACCGCCGAAGAAGCCGCGATGCTAATTCAGCCCCACCCCAGTCTCTCGGAAACTTTCGGCGAAACCCTGCTCGCCCTCGCTGGTCGGGGGCTCCACGTTGGCTGATGTCACCCTGCCATCACTCGGTGAATCGGTCACCGAGGGCATTATCATCCGTTGGTTCAAACAAGTCGGCGAGCGAGTTGAACGCGATGAGGTGCTCTACGAGATCTCCACGGACAAAGTTGACTCCGAGATGCCGTCACCGGAGTCGGGCACGCTCGAACGCATTGTCGTTGCCGAGGGTGACACCGTGGCTGTTGGGGGGGTCGTGGCGGTTATTGGCGCCAGCACACCCGGGTCCGTAGAGACCCCCGCCAGTCCGAGTGCGCCCACCGAGTCGCACGCAGTATCGGCGGTCGTTGCGTCGGCTCCTGTGCCATCACCCGTGTCGAGGGTCGAGGGTTTAGTTCTCTCTCCCGTGGTCCGGCGAGTATTGGCGGACGGGAATATTGATGTTCGTTCCGTGCGCGGTTCGGGCGTGGGCGGAACGATTACTCGCCGTGACGCCGAAGCCGCGGTGGCGAAGGGACCCTCGGGTGAGCAAGCCGTTGCTCTCACCAGTGTGCAACGCCGCATGGCCGAACACCTTTCCGCAGCCGCCCAGTCCACCCCCCAAGGCTTCGTGGCAGTCGAGATTGACGCCCGCATCATTGACCTGGTTGACGCTCTTGGTGGTCAGACGCGTGACGGCATCGAAATCAGCGACGAAGCACTCGTGGCCCTAGCCGCAATCCGGGCCATTACTGAATTTCCTAGTCTGAACGCCACCTTCGCCGTGACGGAAATCGTGCAGCACTACGCGGTCAACATTGGCTTCGTGCGCGACGTCACGAGTGATGGCATCGCGGTTCCGGTCATTCACGCTGCGTCGCAGCTCTCGCTCGCAGCTCTCGTGCGCTGCCTGGCTGACCTGGACGAACGTCTAGCTAATAACCTCCTCGTGACCGAAGATCTGATGGGCGGGACCTTTACGGTCCACGCTGCACCTTCGGCCAACACCGTCCTCGTCCAGCCGCTCCTCCTGCCCGGACAAACCGCCATTCTGTCGATGGCCTCCGCCCGCCACGTGCCGATTGTCGAGCGTATTGATGGTGTACGCAGCATCGTCGCGGGTCGACGCATGACGCTGGGCTTGGCTTTTGACTATCGAGTTCTAGATGCCGTCGTAGCGGCGAGGTTTTTGGAGCGCGTCGGCGAAATACTGCAAACAATCAACCTCGACACCGAGCGGTAATGCTGCGACGCCGGCATCTCGGCCGTATCAGTTTTCGAGAGGCCAATGATTTGCAGCACGCGCTCGTGAACGCGGCGGATGACTATTTGTTATTGATGGAGCACCCCGCGACGTATACGCGAGGGGTTCGTGCTTCGGATCAGAGTTTCCTCGTTCCGCTAGACGAGTTGAACGCGGTGGTCGAAACTGCGGACCGTGGTGGCGACGTCACCTTTCACGGACCGGGTCAGATTGTGGCCTGGGCGATTGTGACCGTGTCGAGTGATCCCTCATCAGGTCGAAAGCACGTCTGTCGCTTAGAAGACGCGGTGGTGGCTACGGTGACGAGCCTCGATCACGACGGAATTCTCGGTCGCGTCGGTCGTCTCGATGGCTACCCCGGAGTGTGGGCCCATCTCGACACGTTGCCGCAGAAAATTGCGGCCGTGGGCGTACGCACGCAACGAGATCGCCACGGTCGCCGACGGACCTTGCACGGTGTCGCGCTCAATGTTGATTGCGATCTCACACGATTCGACGCCATCATCCCCTGCGGCATTGCGGATAAACCAGTTACGTCACTTCGGGCCCTGGGTCTCGAGCTTCGAGTAGCCCACGTCGAACCAATCCTGGATCTCGAGATCACCAAGCGTCTGAGTGAGGAATCACGGGTCGCCAGCGTTGACGTCGGGGCCGCTAGCGAAGGTGGTGAACGAGCCTTACTGCGCCGCCTGCGCCGGGCGGGGGTTAATCCCGATGAATCACTACCACTCAACGAACGTAAGCCTGAGTGGCTACGAATCCCGGCTCATATGGGTGAGGAATACCAGTCGTTGCGTTCGCTCACGTCGGATTTGCAGCTGGTGACGGTCTGTGAAGAAGCGGGCTGTCCGAATATCTTCGAGTGTTGGAAAGCCGGAACGGCAACCTTCATGGTCAACGGCGAGCGCTGCACCAGAGCGTGCACCTTCTGTCTGATTGACACCCGCAAGCCCCTAGCACTCGACCCGACGGAGCCGAGTCGTGTCGCGGAAGCGGTTGTTCGACTCAATCTGGCGCACGCGGTGGTGACCTGCGTGGCGCGCGACGATCTGGCCGATGGTGGGGCGGGCGCCATCGCCGACACTATTCGCGCCATTCGTGAACGTCGGCCGGAAACCAACATTGAGGTGCTCGTCAGCGACCTACGCGGGGACGTCGATTCACTGAGTCTCATTCTCGATGCCCGCCCCGACGTGGTGAATCACAACATGGAGACGGTGGCGCGATTGCAGCGGGCGATTCGACCGAGCGCCGGCTACGCGCGATCGCTGACCGTTCTCGCCCGTTCTTCGGCGAGTGGTCTTACGACGAAGTCCGGAATGATGGTGGGCCTCGGCGAAACCGCCGACGAAGTCGAAGAGACCCTGGCCGATATGTCAGCCGTGGGGGTGTCGATTGCCACGATTGGCCAGTACTTACGACCCACCAAGGATCACGTCCCCGTAGCGCGTTGGTGGGAGCCAGCCGAGTTCGATGATTTAGCCGAACGCGGTCGGGCACTCGGTCTCGATCACGTTCAATCGTCACCACTAACGCGCTCGAGCTATCACGCAAAAGAAGCCCTGGCGGCGTCGACGCCGGTGGCCCTGCGACTGCGTTAGGCGATGAAGTATTTCGCCTGAGGGTGATGACAAATAATCGCGTCCGTGGTCTGCTCGGGGTGCAACTGGAAACCCTCTGAGACTTCCACGCCAATACGCTGCGCGCCGAGAAGTTCGGCGACCTTGGCGTTATCGGCGAGATCGGGACAGGCGGGGTAGCCCCACGAATAACGGCCGCCACGATACTTTTGGCGGAAGAGTCCATTGAGGGTGGGACCGTCTTCACCCTCAAAGCCCAATTCTTCGCGAATGCGAAAGTGCCACATTTCGGCGAGTGCTTCGGCCATTTCCACTCCGAGGCCGTGTAGCAACAGGTAGTCCTGATAACGATCCTCGCTAAAGAGTTCTTGACAGCGCTCCGACACCCGGGCGCCCATAGTCACCAGCATGAAACTCGCGTAGTCGCGGTCAGGGCTGCCAACGGGACGAAAGAAATCGGCAATACACAAGTGGGGGTCCTTGTGCTGTCGAGGAAAGGAGAATCTTGCGAGTTCGCTGGTGCGCGTGTCGTCGGTAAACAGGACGAGGTCGCCCTTCTCGCTGGCCGCCGGGAAGTGGCCGTAGACCACCTGCGGTAGCAAGAGACTGTCAGCCTTGGCTACGTCTATTTGCTCGCGCAATATCGCTCGGACTCGAGTCTTGAACTCGTCATCGTTTTCACCATTTTCCGGGCGGAATCCCCACTGGTTTCTGAACAGGGCCGTCAAATTCAAGTACTCGGAAATGTCGTCAATCGATATTCCCTTGGCTACTCGAGAACCTAGGAAGGGCGGCGGAAAGAGTGGATTGTCGGTAGCCACTGAAGGTGCGTGAGTCGGCAGGCCCTCGGGTGCGGGATCTGCTCCGTCGCGATTACGTTTGGGCAATCGGCGTTGGGAGAGTTCACGACCAAAGGCGTGATCGACTTCGCCGCTGCGACGTAGTTCGCCTAGTCGGTCGAGGACGCGAAGGCCCTCGAAGGCGTCCTTGCCATAAAAGACGCGGCCCTCGTAGGTTTCTCGCATGTCGCGTTCCACGTAGGTGCGCGTAAGCGCGGCCCCACCGAGCAAGACGGGAATGTGACTGAGACCTTGCTCGTTCATGGTTTGTAGATTTTCCCGCATGATGAGAGTGGACTTCACCAAGAGTCCGCTCATTCCTAGCGCGTCGGCATTGTGCTCTTTAACGGCGGCCAGCATCTCGTTGACACCGACCTTTATGCCGAGATTGATCACCTCGTAGCCGTTATTGGTCAAGATGATGTCCACCAGATTTTTTCCAATGTCGTGCACGTCGCCCTTGACAGTGGCGAGAACAACCTTGCCCCGTCCGCCCTGATCACTCTTTTCCATGTGAGGCTCGAGCTGCGCGACGGCGGCCTTCATGGTCTCGGCACTCTGCAGGACGAAGGGAAGCTGCATTTCACCGGAGGCGAAGAGATCGCCCACCTCACGCATACCGTCCAGCAAGATGTCATTCACGATGGCCAAGGGCTCAATACCCTCGGCCATCGCTGCTACGAGGTCGTCGTCGAGACCGACACGAACCCCGTCGATGATGCGTCGACGTAGTCTTTCCCGCAGGGGCAGATCGAGCAGATCACTCTTATTGTTCGACGAGGTGGTGACCCCTTCGAAGAGACCGAGCAGTGTCTGCAGGGGGTCGTAACCCTCCCGACGACGGTCGTAGATGAGATCCAGGCACACCTGGCGTACCTGGTCATCGATACGAGCGAGGGGGAGGATTTTCGAAGCGTGAACGATGGCGGCGTCGAGGCCGGCTTCGGCACACTCGTGAAGAAATACGGAGTTCAGAACTTGTCGCGCAGCTGGGTTAAGTCCGAAGGACACGTTAGATAGACCAAGTATGGTCTGCACTCCCGGAAGTTCATTCTTGATGCGGCGGATTGCCTCGATAGTTTCGATTCCGTCTCGACGAGATTCCTCCATACCGGTTGAGAGGGGCAGGGCGAGGGGGTCAATGAAGATATCGACGGGATCAATGCCGTAGCGCTCCACGGCGAGGGTGGTAATGGCTTGCGCGGCTCGAACTTTCCAATCCGCGGATCGAGCTTGCCCTTCTTCGTCAATGCAGGTTGCCACCACGGCAGCCCCAAACTCGGCCGCTAGGGACAAAAAACCATCCAAACGAGTTCCCGGACCATCGCCCTCTTCGAGGTTGACGGAATTCAAGATGGCCTTACCCCCGAGCCAGCGCAGGGCGTTTCGTGCGACCACCGTCTCGGTTGTGTCCACCATGATGGGAACCGAGGATTGGGTGGCCAGGCGACTCATGAGCTCACCAATGTCGGCTACACCGTCAGCGCCGGTGTAGTCAACGCAGACGTCGAGAATGTGGGCGCCCTCTTTGATTTGATCGCGGGCCATGGCCACGCAAGTGTCCCAGTCGCCCTCCAGCATGGCTTCGCGGAATTTCTTCGAGCCGTTGGCGTTCGTCCGCTCGCCGACGAGCAATACCGAGCTGTCCTGGTGGTAGGCCGTGGCCGAATAAATCGACGCCGCCGAGGGCTCTAAGACGGGTTGCCGGGTCCGGGGCGTGGCGTGGCCCACCATTTCAACGACCGCGGCGAGGTGGGCGGGGGTCGTTCCGCAACAACCACCGACGACGTTGACGCCAAATTCGTTGACGAATCGTCCGAGGTGCTCAGCGAGCTGCTCGGGGGTGAGGTCGTAGTGCATCGCGCCGTCGACCACGCTGGGCAGACCGGCGTTGGGCAAACAGGCAATGGGCATGGGCGCCGTGTCGCTGAGCTGGCGAAGTGCCTCGTACATTTCCACGGGACCAGTCGCGCAGTTGAGACCGAGGACGTCAATACCGAGGGGCGAGAGGGCCGTAATGGCGGCGCCGATTTCGGTACCGGGCAGCATGCGCCCCGATAATTCGATGGTGACTTGAGCCTGAATGGGAACGATGCGACCGTGACGCTCCATCGCACGGTGACAGGCGGCGATGGCGGCCTTGCCACTCAGGAGGTCGTACATGGTCTCGACGAGGAGGAGATCGACACCGCCTTCGAGAAGTCCGTAGGCCAACTCTTCGTAGCTGGCGCTGAGGTCGTCGTAGGAAATTTGACCGAGGGAGGGGAACTTGGTTCCCGGCCCAATGGACCCAGCCACGAATTTTGCTGACGACGGCGTGGTGAATTCGTCCGCGACTTCTCGAGCGAGCCGAGCCGAGGAGAGGGCTAGCTCAAAGGCTCGGTCCGCGATCCCGTATTCCGCCAGAACAACGGAAAAAGAACCAAAAGAGTTGGTCTCGACGACGTCGCATCCGACTTCGAAAAAGGAGCGGTGAACTGCCTTAATCGCGTCCGGTCGGGTCGCGACCAGAATTTCGTTACAGCCTTCGAGCTCGGCGCTGCCAAAATCGCTGACTCCTAAGTCCATCAGTTGCAAGTTGGTCCCCATGGCGCCATCGAAGACCACGGTGCGACGAGCGAGCTCGCGTAGATAGGGGTCAGTGGCGTCGGGTCGCCGCAAGGGAGTGTGGTGACGGCTTTCCATTAATACCCAAGGTTAGTGGCAAACGCTCTTTGGGGGCTCTGAAGGAGCCGGCCGACCGGTACGCTTCAAACGTGAAAATCTATACGCGCGATGGTGACGACGGTACGACTGGCCTGTACTTCGGTGGCCGAGTCCCCAAAAATTCAGACGCCATCGAAGTAAATGGCACCGTCGACGAAGCTCAAGCGGCTTTGGGCTGGGCTCGTTCGCTCACCGAACCCGAGAGCCGACTCAACGAACTTCTCATTCGACTAGAGCGGGACCTTTGGGTCCTGATGGCCGAAGTGGCTACGGCCCCCGAGAATCGCCACAAATTAAAAAGCGATGTCTCGCTGGTGTCGTCCGCCATGATTCTTCGTAATGAGCAAGAAATCGACGCACTATCGAGTGAAATCACCATGCCTGCTGAGTTCGTCGTCCCCGGTGAGAACCAGATTTCCGCTGCGCTGGACGTGGCGCGAACGGTGGTTCGCCGCGCGGAACGCCACGCGGTGGGCTACCCGCTAGCGGGGTCCCTGGTGGTGTCCTATTTGAATCGAATGAGTGACTTAGTGTGGTCCATGGCTCGTTGGGCTGAGGGCGACCAGCACCGAACGGCCCGGCACTCGTAAAGAACTACACAAGGGAGTTGTAATGGGAAAGACGGTTCGTCTGGGAACACTGGAAGAGATCGAGGAGTTCGCCTCCATAGTGCTGCTCGTACGTTTCGTTGATGGGGAATGCGAACTCTCGCAGTGGGTCCCCAGCAACGTTGGCGGCATGACCCTGCCGACGCGGGTGACCAGTGAATGGGCCACTCGACAAGGACTGACAACTACCGTTGGCTCGAGCACGACCCTGCGTTCTACCGGGCCAGCCAACGTGACGCTCGTGAGTTGTGGCGCTGCACCCACGAACACCTTGGACGAATGGCGCCGGATCGGCGCTAGCGCGGTGCGCAGCTCCTCGAATATTTCGAGTGCCCTCCTCTTTGCTCCCAGCGACCTGGCCAATACTGGCGAGGTGCTGGCCTCATTGGCCGAGGGCGCCATCCTCTCGAGCTACGTTTTCTCGGCGAAGGACACGTCGGATCCAAGCGAGTTGGTCCTGATTCCCACGGGCCCCGACCGTGCGGTGGATGCAGATATCGAAGCGAAGCTGAAGGACGGCATCATCGTGGCCGAGGCGGTCAACTGGGCTAAGGAGCTCATTGACTGCCCCCCAAGTCAATTGGCCCCCAAGGAACTCGCTAAGCGCGCACTGCGGAGGCTGGAGAAAGACCCCCATATCAAGGTCGACTCGTGGTCGGGCTCAAAGGTGGAAGAGGAAAAGTTGGGGGGCCTGCTCGGTGTGAGTTTGGGCTCGTCCCAGTCTCCACGCTTGGTGTACGCCACCTACGACCCTCAGCCCCACGCCGTACTACCCCACGTGGCCCTGGTGGGCAAGGGGGTCACCTTTGACTCCGGAGGTCTCAGCATCAAGACCTACGCCGGAATGCTGACCATGAAGACCGACATGACGGGCGCCGCGGTCGTTCTTTCGGTGCTGTCGGCGGTGAGCCGTTTAGGCCTCAAACTTCGCCTGACCGTTATTGCTCCGTTAACCGAGAACCTCCTCGGTTCTTCGGCCATGAAGCCCGGTGACGTTCTGACTATCCGCAACGGCATGACTATTGAAGTGCTCAATACGGATGCTGAGGGTCGACTGATTCTGGCTGATGGTCTCTCGCTCGCGGTGGAAGCCAAGCCCGACAGCATCATCGACGTGGCCACGCTGACGGGAGCTCAGGCCGTGGCGCTTGGTGACGAAGTCGGGGCGATCTTTACGAATTCTGACGACCTGGCCACCGCCTTTGCTGCGGCCAGTGAGCGCTCGGGTGAAGCGCTGTGGCGTCTGCCCCTGGTGGAGTCGTACGAATCTCACATTGATTCGGAGATTGCGGACATGAAGAACGTCGGCAAGGCCGGCAATGCCGGAGCAATTTCGGCGGCGCTATTGCTCCGTCGCTTCGTGGCGGAGACCCCCTGGGTTCACCTCGACATTGCGGGACCAGGTCGTAGCGATAACGAACGGGGCTACGCGACGAAGGGTGGTACGGCGTTTAGCGCGCGAACCATTATCGAGTTCTTGCGTGCACTGTCGCTAGGTCAATCGCCGAACGCGTGAGGCCCGCGACGGGGTAGGTCTATCGAGCGACGCGGAGCGGTGGTCGAGACCATCGGAATGACCGACGATCACGGTGGCGAAGAGCTGATGTTCCTCAGGTACCTCGCCCAGAGCGAGGACGCCACGGTCGTCTCGAAAGTTTCCCCATATCGTCGCGGCGAGTTCTGCTTCCTGTAGCAGCAGCAGTAGCGACATGGTGGCCATGGCCGCGTCGGTCAGCCAGTAGGGGATGGGCCAGCCATCGACGTCATCGAGACCCGAGCCGATTTTGTCGTGGTCGGCGTAACGACGAACGTAGGCCTGAGCGTCGCAGGTCACCAGAATGACCGCTCCCGCGCGCAGGAGGCCCGCCGCGCGAATATTGCGGTCGCGCCACGGCTGGTCGGTGGCGATTTCAAAATATCTGGCCACCTGGCCACCCTCGAGGATGGTGAAGTAAACCCCCGCCGAATTACCTGCGGTGGGACTACGAAGGGCTTCGGTAGCGAGTTCTGCCAAGAGTTCGCCTGAAACGGCTTCCCCGGTAAAACTTCGGACCATTCGCCGCGCGCGGAGAGCTGCTCGTAGTTCCATATCTCAGGTATAGCAAGATGGCTGATTCTTAAACCCGACCAAACTGGTAAGATTTACCTCAATGGAAGGAGCCACGTGGCGACACCCCGAGATTTACTCAACGCAGCCAAGGCCGAAATTCGCGAAATCGATGCCGCCGAGGTAGCAGCCCACCTATCTGACTATCAGCTTCTCGACGTGCGGGAGCCTGACGAATACGAACAGGGCATGGTGCCCGGGGCCGTACATATTCCCCGTGGAAATCTAGAGTTCAATGTCGAAGCGCGCCTCACAAACAAGGACCAGGCCATCGCGGTCTACTGCGCCGGTGGTGTGCGTTCAGCCTTCGCCACCAAGACTCTGCAGGAGTTGGGTTACAGCAACGTCGTTTCAATTATCGGTGGGTTCAACAAGTGGAAGGACGAGGGCCTGGCGTGGCAAACTCCACGGACTCTCACCGCCGACCAACGCGTGCGCTACCACCGTCACCTTCTGCTTCCTGAAGTGGGCGAAGTTGGACAAATGAAGTTGCTCGACGCCAAGGTACTGCTCCTGGGTGCCGGCGGCCTCGGCTCTCCCGCGGCCCTCTACCTTGCAGCGGCGGGCGTGGGAACTCTCGGAATCATCGACATGGACGTCGTGGACTCCTCCAACCTGCAGCGACAAATACTCCACAATTTGGAGCGCATCGGTGAGCGCAAAGTGGACTCGGCCAAAAAGACGCTGACCCTGATGAACCCCGACCTCACGGTGGTCACCTACGACACACGTCTCGGTGCTCATAACGTGTTGGAGATCATCGACGGCTACGACGTGATTGTGGACGGCACGGATAACTTCCCGACGCGCTACCTCGTCAATGACGCGGCCCTCCTTAAGAAAATCCCCGTCGTACACGGCTCGATTTTCCGATTTGAGGGGCAGGCCACCGTGTTCCAGCCCTACGTCGGACCCTGCTACCGCTGCATGATCCCCGAGCCACCGCCCGCCGACCTTGCTCCGAGCTGCGCCGAAGCTGGCGTCTTGGGCGTTTTGCCAGGAATCATCGGATCCATTCAGGCGCTCGAAGCCCTGAAGATGATCCTCGGTCTCGGCGACCCCCTGGTCGGACGTCTGTTGTCCTACGACGCCCTCGATCAGAGTTTTCGAACCTTCAAGGTTCGTCGTGACCCCACGTGCCCCGCCTGTGGTGACGATGCTCCCGAGATAGTGATTGCTGAATACGACGAACACTGCATGCCCCACGCGACGCTTAAGGCCTAGCTGCACCTTCGTAGAGAGTTAGGTAGGCGTCCAGGACGACGTCCACGGAATGCTCGTGACAGAGGCGTAGGTTCGTTACTGGGTCCACGGGCTTGCTCTCGGGTTCACGGCACCAGGTGACAATAACTTCGGCTAATCGGGCGACGCTGTCCACCCGAACACCGTTGATTCCGTCGTAGACCAGATCGTCGACACCCGGAGTCAAAGTCACCACGGCGCGATTGCTGGCGAGTGCTTCGAGGACGACCAGGGGCTGACCCTCCCAGCGTGACGGCAGGACGAAGAAGTCGCTTGCGCCAATCCAGCCGGGCGCCTCGGGCGAGAAATCGTAGCAACGCAGGAGTGGTTCACTACCGTCGACGAGCGACTCACGCTCAATTTCCTGACGTAGCGGCCCATCACCGAAACATAGGACGTAGGGCGCGGATTCACCGAGCTGGAGGCGAACGGCGCGCAAGGCTGAGAGTAAGGCGCGGTGGTTCTTTTGGTCGCTGAAGCGAGCCGGAAAGACGATAACTGGTCGCTCGGGGTCGAGTCCGAATCGTGCCCGTAATTCCTCGGAGCTGCGAGGAATTGGCGGAGTGAGGGCGTTATTGATGACGGTGCTCGTGAGTCCGTAACGAGACAAGAGGTCCCGTGGTCCCGTTCCACAGGCGATTACCGGTGTGCGGCTCCAGCGAACGAGTTTCGCCGTCGTAGCGACCTGCAGGGGGTCGAGACCGTGACAGGTGACCCACGTAGCACGGTGACGCAGCCGACGTAAGGGAAGTGCGAGCCGTAGTCCGTGGCCGTGGACGACGCTGGGCTGAAGACGCCGGACCTCGGAGCGCAGGGCGCGGGTGTAGGCGGAACCCCACCGGCCCGCAAAGGTCGGTAATTCAATGAGCGTGACGCCAGCCACGGGCTCGAGGTCACCGCCACCTACGGCAATTGAAACGGACCACCCGCGTTGAATGAGCCCAGCAGCGATAAGTCGAACTTGAGCCTGCATACCCCCACGACCGCCGTTGGCGAGAGCGAAGAGAACGTGGGGAGAGTCTGGTGACACCCCTCTATCGTGCCACGCCGTGCGGAATAGTGCCCGCCAACGCCTAACCTTGATGACCGTGAGCACCTCTGACGAACGCACTACGGATTCCGGCATCTTGATTCAGCCCGCATATACGGCGAGCGATCTCGAGAACTTCGATCCGGCGAGTGATCTCGGTGACGCGGGCCAGTACCCCTACACGCGTGGAGTCCACCCGACCATGTACCGAGGTCGACTCTGGACGATGCGCCAATACGCCGGCTTCGGTACGGCCGAGGCCACCAACGAACGCTTCAAGTTTCTTCTCAACGCGGGTCAGACCGGTTTAAGTTGCGCCTTCGACCTGCCGACGCAGATGGGCTACGACGCCGATCACAGTCGCGCCGAGGGCGAAGTGGGCAAGGTGGGCGTCGCTATTTCCTCGCTGGAGGACATGCGACTCCTCTTGGCCGATCTGCCGCTCGACCAAGTCACAACCTCAATGACCATTAACGCCACCGCCTCTACTCTCCTGTTGCTCTACCAGCTGGTGGGGGAAGAGCAGGGGGTTCGTGGCGACCAGTTGCGTGGCACAATCCAAAATGACATTCTGAAGGAATACGTCGCGCGGGGTACGTACATCTACCCGCCCCGGCCTTCCATGCGACTCATCGTGGACACCTTCGCCTACTGCGCCAAGGAAATGCCAAATTGGAACACGATTTCGATCTCGGGATATCACATTCGCGAAGCGGGTTCGACGGCGGTCCAAGAAATTGCCTTCACCCTGGCGAACGGCGTCGCCTACGTCGAAGCGGCGTTGGCGGCTGGTCTCGCTCTGGACGACTTCGCCCCTCGTCTGAGTTTCTTTTTCAACGCCCACAACAATCTGTTTGAGGAAGTGGCGAAGTACCGCGCGGCCCGTCGCCTCTGGGCGACCATTATGCGCGATCGTTTCGGTTCAACCGACCCGCGTTCGCAGATGCTGCGCTTCCACACCCAAACGGGTGGCTCCACTCTCACCGCGCAGCAACCAGTCAACAATGTGGTACGCGTAACCCTGCAAGCCCTCGCGGCGGCCCTGGGTGGAACACAGAGCCTGCACACCAATGGCTTCGACGAGGCCCTGGGACTGCCGACCGAGGCGGCGGCCAAGTTAGCTCTGCGCACGCAGCAAATTGTTGGCTACGAGTCCGGCATCGCCGACACTGCTGACCCGCTGGCGGGATCGTATTTTGTCGAATCGCTCACCAATGAAGTGGAAGCCAAGGCGCGCGAGTACATCGCTGCCATTGACGCCATGGGTGGTGCAGTGGCGGCCATTGAATCGCGCTACATGCAGGACGAAATTGAGTCGGCGGCCTACGAATTCGCAAAGTCCGTTGACCGCGGCGACAAGATTGTCGTCGGCGTCAATAAATTTCAGGACGCGACCCCGACGAAAAATGACGTTTTTCCCGTTGATCAAGAACAGCAGCGCGCGCAGACCGCTCGCGTGGTGGCCCTGAAGGGTCGCCGTGACGACGCGGCGGTGGCCGCTGCCCTGGCAGATCTGGCGACGGCGGCTCGGGGGACAGCCAATGTGCTGTATCCCATGAAGGCGGCCCTAAAGAATCTGGCGACGCTCGGCGAAGTGGCCGACGTACTACGCGGCGAATTCGGCGTGTACCAGCCGAACTAGCGAGAAGCGTGTAACGCACTGTCAAAGTGCGTGACGACGGGTCGTTCGACGTAGTAGGGGTGGGTGAGTTCCCGCCATTGTTCAAAATCGGCACTGTTGCGAAAATCATCGACGTGCGCGGAGACCGAGTCCCAGTGGACGAGCAGGACGTAGGTGGAGGGGTCCTCAATTTGCCGACGGACCTCGGCTGCTCGACACCCCGGGTACGAACTAATAATGCCCAAAGCCACCGACATGGACGCTTCGAATTCCTCTTCACGGCCCGGAGTTACGGCGAGCAGTGCGTGCTCGAGAATCACGAAGTCCTCCCGGCGATGAGTCGCTCGCGCAAGGCTGGGTCGCTAGCCGCGGCCAGCGCCGCGTGGGCCAGCGCGGTGGCTCCGTCGAGTACCGCAGCGTCGGCTGAGGCACTACGGCAGGCGGCGGTGAATTCGGGCTGATGATTGACGGCCCCGTGAGTTTCGATTGCAATGAGTGGGTGAATGGACGGAACAATCAGCGAGACGTTCGCCATGTCCGTCGAGATGGTCGGTCGGGCGTCACCACGGTCGTCTCTCTCAAATGAACGCCCCAGATCTTCGGCCGCCTTGCGGTAGTGCTGTAAGAGTTCTTGGTCGGAGACCATATGGCTGAATTGGTGCCCGAGCTCGTCGATTTCTAGAAGCGCTCCGGTAGCCAGTGATCCGGCCTCGAAGCACTGGTTCACCCGGACGCGCAGCGCGGCGAGTCGATCGGCGGTGATTGAACGACACATGAAGCGCGCACGGACGTAGGAGGGAATGATGTTCGCGGCGGCTCCTCCATCTACCACGATGCCGTGGACCTGATCGCCGGGTGGCAACTGTTGGCGCAAAAGGCCAATGGCTACTTGCGCAATGGTGACGGCATCAAGGGCGTTCACACCCTGCCACGGAGCGGCGGAGGCGTGGGCGTCCTTACCGCGAAAGATGACGTCGAAGTGGTCAACGGCTAAGCACGTCGCCTCGAGACGTTCGTTGGGCCAGGGGTGAACCATCATGGCGGCGTGAACGTCGTTGAAGTAGCCGGCGTTGATGAGATCAATTTTTCCACCACCACCTTCTTCTGAAGGGGTCCCGAGCAGTACGACGGTGACGTCGATGTCGTCGGCAATTTTGCCCAGGGCTAGGGCGGCGCCCACCGAGGACGCAGCGATGATGTTGTGGCCGCACGCGTGGCCGATTTCCGGCAGGGCGTCGAATTCAGCGCAGATGGCGATGCGCAGGCTCCCCGTACCACGGGTGGCGCGCCACGCCGTGGACAGACCAGCAATGCTGCGCTCCAGCGTGAAACCGTTGTCCTCGATGAGTTGTGCGGTGGCCGCGGAGGTGAGGTGTTCCTCGTAGCCGAGTTCGGGGTTTGCGTGGACGAAGTGACTCAGACGCAACAGGCTCTCTCGCTGCTCTTCGACGGCTTCGATGACGTCTTGGTGCAGCGTCATGCAATCACCGCAACGATGTCACCAGCGCTCACGGAATCACCAGCCGCCACGCGAATTTCCTTGACGACGCCTCCGCGCTCAGCAAGAACGGAATTTTCCATCTTCATTGCTTCCAAAATGACGATGGTCTCGCCAACTTCAATAGTCTGACCCACGGCGACGGCGACCTTGACAATGGTTCCCTGCATCGGAACGCTGACGTCACCGGATCCGGCACTCTTGGCTTGCGCCCCCGCTCCTCGTCGTACCGCGACCGTTGCGCTAGCAGTACCGACTACCGGACTCACTTCGGGAAGCCAGAGGGCGACCGAAATTCGACGTCCATTGACTTCCGCCGTGACGTCACGGCGCTGAAGGCCCGTGTCGCTGACGCCGCCACCGGCTCCCGCAGCGGTGATGGACGACAGGTCGAGGATTTCCTCGACCCACTTCGTGGAGTGTTCGCCCAAGACGAAGTCCGCGTGTTCCAAGATCGCAATATCTGCGGGCAGCGTGGTCGCGATACCTTCAATGACGGTTTCGTCAATGGCTCGCAAGAGTCGGCGTCGCGCGCGTTCGCGGTCGGGACCCCACGCAATGAGTTTGCCCACGAGGTTGTCGTAGTACTGAGAAATAGTGTCGCCAGATGCGTAGCCCGCGTCCAGTCGCACGCCGGGCCCGTCGGGGGTGTCAAATCGCGTAATAGTGCCCGGCGAGGGTGTGAATTTGCCAGCGGTGGGATCTTCGGCGTTAATGCGCACCTCGATGGCGTGCCCACGGCGCTCAATCTCGGACTGGGCGAAGGGGATGGCTTCACCAGCGGCGATGCGAAGTTGCCATTCGACTAGGTCAAGACCCGTTACTAGTTCGGTGACGGGGTGCTCTACCTGCAGGCGGGTATTCATTTCGAGGAAGAAAAATTCACCGTCTTGAAAGAGGAATTCGACGGTTCCGGCGTTCACGTAACCACAGGCCCGCGAGACCTTGACCGCCGCCTCGCCCATGGCCTGGCGCACCGCGTCTGGAAAATTGGGGGCGGGGGATTCCTCGATCAGTTTTTGGTGACGTCGTTGTGCGGAGCAGTCTCGCTCGCCGAGCCACAGGGTATTCCCGTGGGTGTCGGCCAAAATCTGCATTTCAATATGACGAGGCCACGTCAGGTAGCGCTCGACGTAGCACTCGCTACGGCCGAAGTAACTCAGGGCCTCGCGCTGGGCGCTCTCGAGAAGGTCGGCTGCCTCCTCGGGCGATTTGACGACCTTCATGCCTCGCCCACCTCCACCGTACGCGGCCTTGATGGCCACGGGCCAGCCATACTCATTACCGAAGTCAATAACTTCCTGCGCTGACGTCAGGGTTTGACTGCGCCCGGGCACTCCCTCGACACCAGCCGCCTCGGCGGCCAAGCGCGAAGAAATCTTGTCGCCCATGACCTCAATGGCTTCCGGTGGCGGCCCAATAAAGGTGACGCCACGGGAGGTGATGGCCCGAGCGAAATCGGTATTTTCAGAAAAGAATCCGTAGCCGGGGTGAACGGCGTCGGCCCCCGAGCGTTCGATGATGTCCAAGATGGCATCGGTGTTGAGATAACTATCGGCGGCCGTTTGACCACCCAGGGCGTAAGCCTCGTCGGCCAGACGAACGTGGAGGGCCTCGCGGTCGAGCTCGGAGTAGACGGCGACCGTGGCGATACCCAACTCGCGACACGTGCGAATTACTCGAACGGCAATCTCACCTCTGTTGGCGATCAAAACTTTTTTTAACACGTTTTCCTCCGTTGTTTCAACGTTCTTTTCTACCACCGTAAAGGAAACTCTAGGCTTGTCGGCGTGACGAGTCCTCTGTGGAGACGCGAAAGTTTCAAAGAAATTCCTTCGACGAATTCCTATCTGGTCGAGCGGGCCCGCGCCGGGGAGCCTGCGGGGCTCGTTGTACGGGCTGATTTCCAATCCGCCGGCCGGGGTCGCCTGGACCGTAAGTGGGAGGCACCACCCCGATCGGGACTCATGGTTTCTATCTTGCTGCGTCCAGAACTGCCAGAATCCGCTCGTCATTTGGCCAATATCGCAGTGGCCTTGGCCGCCCGAGAGGCAGTTCTCATTCTGTCGGGCGTGCGCCCCGATCTGAAGTGGCCCAACGACCTGCTCCTCGATGGTCGAAAGGTAGGTGGCCTCCTGGCTGAGTTCGTAGTGGATGAGAACAACGAGTCGGCCATAGTGGTCGGTTGCGGGATCAACCTGACCTGGGATGGTCCGCCGGAGGTGCATGCGACGTCGCTACGGACGGCTTCGGGCGTGACCATTTCGGTGGAGAATCTCCTCGATATGATTCTGCGCTCGCTAGATACTCGCAGCCACGATCTCAACAGCGAAGAGGGCCGCCAGCGACTACAGGCGGAATATCGTGACGCTCTCGTGACCCTGGGTCAGTCAGTTCGCGTGCAGACGGGCCGGGGTGACATCTTCGGCGTCGCCACCGATGTGGATAGTGATGGACGGCTCAGTGTCCTCGACGCTGTCGGTGGCCAACACCTTGTCAGCATTGGCGACGTCGTCCACCTACGACCGGCTGAGGCGCAGCAATGACCACTCGAGTCCTCGTGACCGGAGCGACTGGTCAAGTCGGAGTTGACCTGATGGACGTACTCGCGGGCGACACGGCTCCCGGTGGCGACGTCACGTGGCAGCCCGACGGGCGCTCGGTGCGACCCGATGAATTCGAAGTGGTGGGAGTGAGTCATCACGAACTCGATGTTGCCGACCCCGAAGCGGTCCGCCGAGTGATGGCCGCCGTGCGTCCCGACGTAGTAGTGAATCTGGCCGCCTACACCGCCGTTGACCGCGCCGAGAGCGAACCCGAGTTGTGTCGGGCGATAAACGCCACAGCGCTCACGGCCCTCTCCGCGAGCTGCGACGACCTTGCTGCTCACCTCATCACTATCTCTACTGACTACGTGTTCGATGGAACCAAGGGGTCGAGCTATTTCGAAGGCGACGCCACTAATCCGCTCGGTGTCTACGGCGCCACTAAGCGAGAAGGTGAACTGCTGTGTCGACCTCGAGACACCATTGTTCGAACCTCGTGGGTGATGGGATCACGGGGAAAAAACATTGCCAAGCTGGTCCAGCAACGTTGTCGCGATAACGCTCCCGTCCGCTTTGTAAACGATCAGGTGGGCTCGCCGACGATGGCGGCGGACTTATCGCGGGCCCTCGTAACCCTCGTCAGAGAAAAACCTGGTGGCGTCGTTCATCTCGCGAACTCTGGGGTCACCTCGTGGTTTGACCTCGTCCGTCTCATCGCCGACACCTTCGAAAAGCCCAGCGACTTCGTCACTGCTATTTCGACCGAAGAGTTGATTCCATCCCCGACGGCCCGGCGGCCGGCGCTCAGCGGACTAGCGATGCAGCGCTGGTCAGATTTGGGTTTCTCGGACCCGCCACGCTGGGAAGATGCACTCGTGCGGCTCCTGCGGGTCAACTAGGTTTTCAGCATGGAATTCCCACCGGACTTCGTTTCACGAACAGTCGCCGTTATAGGTGCGGGATACGTAGGAATTCCGACGGCCACGGTCCTAGCGGAATCAGGGCACCGCGTAATTCTGGCCGAACGAGATGACGCTCGTCGGAATCTGCTGGCTCAATCACGATCTCCAATTTTGGAAGTTGGATTGGACGAAATTCTTGCTCGCACGATGGGGAGCGGTCAACTTCACGTCGTAGCCAGTGCCGAAGAGGCGGTTCGCGGCGCGGAGTTTGTGTTTCTCTGCGTGGCCACACCCAAGGGTCTAGATGGGCGTCCGGACATGAGCTTCATTGACGCCGTGGTTGATGAAATTCGCGACAGCATCTCGCCCACAGCGATCATTGTCAACAAGTCGACGGTGCCGGTGGGCACGATTGACCGCGTTGCGATTCGCCTCGGGATATCGGTTGATCGGCTCGTCTCGAACCCCGAATTTCTGAGCGAAGGTCAAGCGGTGGCGGATTCTCTCCACCCTGACCGGATCGTGGTGGGTAGCAGCTCCCGTGAATCGGCCGAAGCGGTAGCGCAGCTTTTTGCTCGAACCTCGGCGCCGGTGGTCATCACCGACGCTATGACCAGCGAACTTATCAAGTACGCCTCGAACGCCTTCTTGGCCACCAAACTCAGTTTTATCAATACGATGGCGCGGCTCTGTGATCAATTAGGCGCCAACGTCGACGAGCTCGTGGCCGGAATTGGATCTGATCACCGTATTGGATTTAGTTTCATGCAACCTGGTCCTGGGTGGGGTGGCTCGTGTCTGCCTAAGGACACGTCAGCCTTGGCCCTAATCGCCGAAGACGTGGAGGTTGACCTCTCGGTGGTTCGCGCGGCCATGGCGTCGAACGTAGTGCATCAAAAGTACATCGCTGAGCGCATCGCCGCACTAGTGGGCGGCTCGCTGAATGGGGTCACAATTGCCGTTCTCGGCTTGTCGTTTAAGGCCAACACCCGCGACCGACGGGATTCTCCGGCCATAGCCATCTGCGAGTTGCTGGTGGCGGCCGGTGCCATAGTCCGCGCCTACGAGCCGACGTGTCGTGACGGCGACGTGGCCTCCGACCTCACGGGGCTAGTCCTAGCCACGTCAGTTCGAGAGGCGGCAGAAGGTGCCTCGGCGATGGTGGTATTGACCGAGTGGCCGGAATTTTCTGCACTCGACTTCACTGATCTCGCGACGGTGATGGCGGAGAAAATTCTCTACGACGCCCGCGGCGTTGTCACTCTCACTGACGCACTCGCGGCTGGCTTCACGATTGAGAGCATTGGCAAAAAGTGAAAGTACTCGTTGCTGGAGCTGCGGGGTTTATTGGTTCACACCTAGTAGACGCCCTCTTGGAGCGGGGCGACCAGGTCGTTGGTGTCGACAATTTCGTAAGTGGCTCTCGGGGTAATTTACAAGAAGCCCTGACGTCGTCGAGATTCAGCTTCCTCGAGCACGACGTGACTTTACCCTTCGACTACGGGGATCACTTCGAACTTATTTTCCACCTCGCCTCCATCGCCTCCCCTCCCCTCTATCTCGCGAAGCCCCTCGAAACCTTGGCGGCCGGATCGTCGGCTACGAAAAATCTCTTAGAGCTCGCACGGCGTGATGATGCCGTTTTCGTATTGGCCTCGACGTCGGAGGTCTACGGTGATCCCCAGGAGCATCCGCAGCGGGAAAGTTACTGGGGCCACGTCAATCCCGTAGGCGAGCGGTCGGTCTACGACGAGGCCAAACGATTCGCCGAAGCCATGACGGCCGCGTACCACCGAAGCTACGGAACACGTGCCAGCATCGTACGCATCTTCAACACCTTCGGACCTCGTTTGGCGATTGACGACGGTCGAGTGATTTCAAATTTCATCGTGCAGGCGCTACGCGGTGAAGCCTTGACCGTGTACGGAAACGGCAACCAAACCCGAAGCCTCTGCTACGTGGACGACCTCGTTGGAGGCCTCATCCGCGCGGGTGATGTCGCCGAGTTGGGACCAATTAATTTGGGTCAGCCTGGCGAAATGACGGTAATTGAAATCGCTGAGCGCATACTCCACCTCACTCGTTCTTTGTCCACCATCACTTGGCATCCGCTGCCCGCTGATGACCCCACGCGGCGATTACCAGACATTTCTCTCGCTCGAGAGACTCTCAATTGGGAACCCACTACCTCGGTTGATCAGGGTCTGCAGCGCACAATTGACTACTTCGCCGCACAGCTCGGCCTGGCGTAATGACGAATCCCAATGACGTCGCAGCGGTGATTGTGGAGTACCAATCAGGTGGATCGGTAGTGGGTTGTTGCGCTTCACTTCGACGCAATGGAGTGAGCGACATCGTGGTGGTCGATAACGGTGACGACTTCGACGAAACATCGGTGAGTGGCATCACGGTGCTGCGGCCCCGAGTGAATTTGGGTTACGGCCGGGGCGCTAATCGGGGCGTGGCTGCGTGCCAGCGTCACCCCTATCTCATCATTTCGAATCCTGATGTCGTTGTTCACGATGGCGCGGTGAGGGCCCTGCGCCAGTGCCTTGAAGATGCGCCCCACATTGGCGTGGTCGGACCAAGCATCGTGACTTCGACGGGTGAAACCTACCCTTCAGTGCGCGTCTTCCCGTCGGTCATCTTGGCTGGATTGCACGCTATTTGCGGCAGCTGGTGGCCCGGCAACCCCTGGACCAGGGCCTACCGTTCGCCGCGTCGTGATGGTTCGGTCGACTGGGTGTCCGGAGCATTCTTCATGATTCGACGGGAACTCTTCGAAGCTATTGGTGGTTTCGACGAGAAGTACTTCATGTTCGCCGAGGATATGGACTTGTGCTGGCGAGTGGCGCGGAGCGGCTCTTCCGTTGCTTGGGTTCCGTCGGCCACCGTGACGCACGTGGAGGGCGTCTCTCGGGCGGCCGCCCCGCGAGAGATGACGATCGCGCACCACCGCAGCGCGATGCGCTTCGAGGTGACGACCGCTCGTGGACTCCGACGCTTAACGACGCCCGTGGCCGTAGGCCTGCTGTGGTGCCGGATGCAGGGGGCTCTAATTCGGAGGCGTCCGAGAAACTAGGCGACCAGGGCGAGCGCTACGGCGACGAGCGCAAGAACTACGGCCGGAGCGGCCTCGGCTGGGGCATCTTTGGCACGGACGTGGAATGTCGTGGCGAGCACAAAGTAGGCAAGTAGGCACCACGCCACCAGATGCGTGAGAACATTGTGACCATGGGGAGCGATGAAAAGCCCCAGAGTAAGACCAGCCGTGGCTGCAATTTTGACAAGTCCTACTACAATTTCGAAGTTGTTCGGCAGGCCGAATCGCTTCATGGAAGCCACAATTTTCTCACTGTGAGTGAAGTCCGCCACTGACGAGGCGCCCAGGATGAGGGCGATGAGAATGCTTAAAATAAACGAAGTAGTAGCCACGACCCCGACCCTACTATGAATTTCGCCTAGATTCGACAATGGATTGCGGGCGGGCTGTGGTTGCAAGTCGATGCCAGCCGCGGGCGAAACGACCCACGTAAGGCGTCCTAGGGAAGCTGAGCATGGCGCGGTTTAGAAGTAAGTCCTGCCTGAACGTTGTCAAAGTGGCGACGCTCAGAGCCGGTGAAGAACGCGATAACGCTCGAGAGAGCCTTCGGGCTGCCCGTCGCGCGCGCAGGACACCGCTGCAGGCAAGTGTGGGGTCAAAGACCAGGTCAGCCGCCCGCAGTCCATCCTCACCACGCCCGAGGGGGCGGTAGGGTTAAGGTCACGATGAGCGTATTTTCTAAGATTCTGAGAGCCGGAGAAGGTAAGCGGGTGCGCCAGTTGGCCGAACTCGTCGCCCCCATCAATGAACTCGGTGAGGCTATGGCGGCCCTCTCGGATGATGCGTTGCGGGCGAAAACTGATGAATTGCGTGATCGATTCCGCGCAGGCGAGACCCTCGATGATCTCCTGATAGAAGCCTTCGCCGTCGTTCGCGAAGCCGCGACTCGAGTTCTCGGCCAGCGCCACTACGACGTTCAGCTCATGGGTGGAATGGCCTTGCACTTTGGCTGGATTGCGGAAATGAAAACCGGTGAAGGTAAGACCTTGGTCTCGACGCTGCCGGTCTACCTCAATGCCCTGGCGGGTGAGGGGGTGCATATCGTTACCGTAAACGATTACCTCGCCACGCGTGACGCGACATGGATGGGTCGACTGCACAACTTTTTGGGCATAACTGTCGGTCGAGTCGGCCCAGATATCGACGACGTCGACGAAAAGCGAGCCGCCTACGCCTGCGACGTCACCTACGGAACTAACACGGAATTTGGTTTTGACTATCTGCGCGACAACATGGCCCGTAGCAAGGATCAGATGGTCCAACGAGGTCATTCGTTTGCCATCGTCGACGAAGTTGACTCCATTCTGATTGACGAGGCCCGCACCCCGCTCATTATCTCCGGACCGGCGAGCGACGTCACCAAGCTCTACTATCAATTTGCCTCGATCGCCCGGAGCCTGTCACGCGACGAGGATTACGAAGTCGACGAAGAAAAAAAGACCGTTGTACCCACGGAAGCGGGAATCGAAAAGGTCGAGAAAGCGCTCGGGGTAACGAACCTCTACGACGCGGTCTCGACTAACTATGTTCACCAACTCGGCCAAGCGCTGCGCGCGAAGGAACTCTTTCACCGCGACAAGGAATACTTGGTCGATGGTGGCGAGGTGAAAATCGTCGATGAATTCACTGGTCGCACTCTCGAAGGTCGACGCTGGTCCGATGGTCTGCACCAGGCGGTCGAGGCCAAGGAACGCGTGCGGATAAATGAGGAGAACCACACCTGGGCTACCGTCACTCTGCAGAACTACTTCCGCCTCTATGCCAAGTTGGCGGGCATGACTGGTACTGCCGAAACCGAGGCGGCGGAATTTGGCACCACCTACGGATTAACCGTCGTGCCGATTCCGACACATCGTCCGATCAGTCGAGTCGACCGAGCGGACCTCATCTTTAAAACGGAAGCCGAGAAATTCGCGGCCATTGTGGAAGACGTGCGTGAGCGTAGCGACCTCGGTCAGCCCATCTTGATGGGTACGGCGTCGGTGGAAAAGTCCGAACAACTCTCACGAGCCCTCTCTAAGGCGGGGCTGCGCCACGAAGTTCTCAACGCGAAGCAACATTTTCGCGAAGCTGAAATCGTCGTGCAAGCTGGCCGACCCGGCGCAATTACGGTGGCCACCAACATGGCGGGTCGTGGAGTGGACATCATTCTCGGTGGCAACCCGGAGGGACTGGCAGTGCAGGACGTCCAAGGTCTCGGACTCTCTCCGGACACGCCCGAATATCAGGCGGCTTACGGCGAGGCTCTGGCGCGTCACAGTGCGGCCTGCGTCGCCGAAGCTGAGCGCGTGAAGGCGAGCGGAGGTCTCTACGTTCTGGGTACCGAACGACACGAATCTCGACGTATCGATAATCAGTTACGCGGCCGTGCTGGTCGTCAGGGCGACCCCGGAGAGAGTCGATTCTTCCTCTCGCTCGAAGACGAACTCATGCGACTCTTCGCGACGGGTGCGGTGAGCTGGGTTATGGACCGAACCATGTCTGACGGCGAGCCCATCGAGGCGAAGATGGTGTCCAAGGCCATTGAACGCGCTCAGAACACCGTGGAAGGTCGCAACGCAGAAATTCGTAAAGACGTTCTGAAGTACGACGAAGTAATGAATGAGCAGCGCAAGGTCATTTACGGTCGCCGCCAGCAAATTCTTGATGGTGACGACCTACACGAGCGCACCTTGGAACTCCTTGAGCAGAAAATGGCGACGTTGGTACCCAATTACTGTCCTGGCGATTACAGCGAAGAGTGGGACCTTGATCGGCTCAGCACCGAAGTTCTGAACTACTTCCCGCTGGGCCTGACGAAAGACGAGTTGGCCGCCAGCGAGGGTCGTGACGAACTAGTGGAAATGCTGGCCGCTCAGGCCACCGCGTTCTATAGCGCGAAGGTGGAGGCTTACGAGGGCGGTCTCACGACGGCTGGCGAGATTGAACGTGCCGTCATGCTCCAGATTTTGGACCAGCGTTGGCGGGACCACCTCAGTGATATGGATCATCTCCGCGACGGTATTCACCTACGGGCAGTGGCCCAACAAGACCCACTCGTGGCGTGGCAACGCGAGGGTTTCTCGATGTTCGAGCACCTGTTGGATTCGGTTGACGATGACTTCATTCGCTACGTCACCCACGTCGAACCAGCCGGCGTCGAAGATGTGGCTCCACCCGTGGCCCCTCGTGGAACGACCAACCTCGAAGAAGTGGCCCCGGGGGCACTAGGGCTTCCGCTCCACGGCGTCGCTGCGGAGAACCCTAAGACTGAAAAGAAAATAGGCCGGAATGACCCGTGTCACTGCGGTTCCGGTAAGAAATTTAAGCAGTGTCATGGCCGACCCTAAGGCAGAAATTGCCCTGCGGGAAGCCACCTTCGCCCTCACCGCACTCGACGAGCGCTGGAGGGCAGCGAGGGATTATCTCGCTATCGACCAGCGGCGACTGCGTCACGAGGAGCTTGCCGAGCAGGTTGCGGATCCCAACCTCTGGGATGATCAGGATAACGCTCGTCAAATCACGACGGAATTAGGTCGCCTGGCCAACGATCTCGAGGCCTTCGACGCCCTCGGAACAGCACTGGATGACGGCAATGTTCTGGTGGAGTTCGCTCGAGAGTCCGATGGCGACTGGTCAATTCTCGAAGAACTCATCAACGTGGTCTCTGCATTAACGACGTCGCTTGCGAACTTAGAGCTCGAGAGTCTGCTGTCGGGTCCCTACGACGAACACGACGCCATCGCGGAATTGCACGCTGGAGCGGGAGGAACTGACGCTCAGGACTGGGCTGAAATGATGGTCCGGATGTACAGCCGCTGGGCCGAGCGACGTGGATTCAAGGTTGAAGTTGACGAAGTAACCGAGGGTCAGGAGGCGGGCATTCTGTCGGCGACCCTCATTATCAAGGGCCGCTTTGCCTACGGCTGGCTCTCGGCAGAGCGTGGTGTTCACCGACTGGTTCGCATGAGTCCTTTTGACGCGCAGTCTCGTCGGCAAACCAGTTTCGCCAGTGTCGACGTGACCCCTTTTTTAGAAGACAATTCAGAAGTCGACATCGACGAATCCGACCTGCGAGTCGACACCTATCGAGCGAGCGGGGCGGGCGGGCAGCACGTCAACAAGACGGACTCGGCCATTCGTATCACCCATCTGCCAACGAACATCGTGGTGAGTTGCCAGAATGAACGCAGCCAGCACCAAAACCGGGCTCGAGCGATGCAAATTTTGGCGGCCAAGCTATCAGAGCGAGCTCGCGCCGAGAGGCAGGCCGAACTCGACGTGTTGAGTGGAGTTCGTTCGGACAATGCTTGGGGATCGCAGATCCGTAGCTACGTAACCGCTCCCTACCAGCTCGTCAAAGACCACCGTTCAGAGCACGAAACAGGGAATGTTGAAGCAGTCCTCGATGGCGATATTGACGATTTCATGAAGGCGGAGCTCCGTCGAGTACGCGCGCGCGCTTAATTCAGCTATTTCAGGGTGTCTCTCGCTGACGAGTGGCGCCAACTAGAATGGTGCTGTTCGAGTGATTGAAATTCAGCTGTGATTCTGGCCCAAAGGGGGTGCTACTCGTGATTCGATTCGAAAACGTAACGAAGACCTATAAAAATGGCACCATTGCGCTCAAGGACGTAACGCTGGACATCGAAAAGGGTGAGTTCGTCTTTCTGGTGGGCTCCTCGGGCTCTGGTAAGACGACCTTCCTCCGGCTCCTGCTGCGCGAAGAAACCCCCGATATCGGCAGAATCCTGGAGGCGGGTCGCGACATAGGTCAACAGAAGAAGCGGCGAGTTCCTTATCTACGGCGCAACATTGGCTGTGTTTTTCAAGATTTCCGGCTCCTCCCTAACAAAACTGTGTTCGAGAACGTGGCCTTCGCCCTCGAAGTTATTGGCCGACCACGATCCACCATCGAGAGTCAGGTGCCACAAATTCTGGAACTGGTCGGTTTGACCGACAAGGCCAACAACCTGCCCAACGAGCTCTCCGGCGGCGAACAGCAGCGCGTAGCCGTCGCACGAGCCTTCGTGAACCGTCCCCTGATTTTGCTAGCCGACGAACCGACGGGAAATCTTGACCCGACGAACTCGGAGGCCATTATGAATTTGCTGGAGCGAATCAATCGAACCGGAACGACCGTGATTATGGCCACCCACGACAAGGCTCTGGTTGACCGGATGCGTCGTCGGGTGCTGGAACTCGACAAGGGCGAATTAATTCGCGACCAAGCTCGCGGTGTATACGGAATTGATGATGTCGCGGTGGCCCCACTGTGAGAGTCTTCTTTCGCTACGCCACCCGAGAAACCATTACGAATCTCCTTCGTAATGGTTTAATGACGGTCGCCGCCGTTCTCACCGTCACAGTGTCCTTGTCTCTCGTGGGGGCGGCCCTGCTGTTGAAGCAGAGTGCAGCCCAGGCGTCGGCTCATTGGCAGCAGGGCACGCGAGTGACGGTGTGGATGAATCCCGACGCTTCGAGTGCGGAGATCGCAACTATTCAGACCCAGTTGTCTAATCTGCCCTACGTTCGAGGTTGCGTCTACACCGACAAAACGGCTAGTTATGCGGAGGCCCGCACGCTCATTCCGGCGTCGATTTTTGCCGTCATGACACCCGACAAAATGCCCACGTCGTTCAAATGCGTCCCGACCGTACCGGCCAACGCCTTCGTCGTGCAATCGACTTTCCGGGGCGAACCGGGCGTGTTTGACGTTACCGCCCCCGTGCAGCAAATTCGCGAAATGCAGCGAACGATTCACGTTGTGCAGGTTGTTTTCTTAGCCTTGGCGGGCGTTTTGCTCCTGTCGGCGTCGGTCCTGATCCTGAACACCATCCGTATGGCCATTTTCGCTCGACGCCGCGAGGTGTCCGTGATGAAACTGGTAGGAGCGACCAACTGGTTCATCCGTATTCCTTTCATTACTGAAGGTTTTACGCAGGGTCTATTGGGCTCCATCGGGGCCGTCGGAGCGGTGACTGCTCTGCACACGTGGTACCCACTGTCACACGAATTCCAACTCTCGACAGCTGACCTCATTGGGACGAACATCGTCGTGGTGGTTCTAGGGCTCGGTATTGGCTCAATCGGCTCGGCTATCGCCATCCGACGTTTCCTTGACGTTTAGTCGTCAGACTCCTGAAAGGCGATCGACAGGGAGTTGACGCAGTAGCGCAGCCCGGTCGCTGTTGGTCCATCGTTGAACACGTGACCGAGATGACCTCCGCAGCGAGCGCAAAGAATTTCCGTACGTTCACGGCTGAGAGATGTGTCACTGCGTTCGATAATGGTGCCCGGTTCACATTTGTCGAAACTCGGCCAACCACAGTGGGCATCAAACTTGTCCTCGTTAGTAAACAGCACCTGGTTGCAGGCCGCGCAGGAGTAGTCGCCAACTGCGTTGACGTGCAGGAGATCGCCCGTGAAGGGCGCTTCAGTGCCGGCTTGGCGCAAAACGTGAAAGCGCTCGGGGCCCAGTTCGGCGAGCCATTGTTCGTCGGTCTTTTCGATTTCAAAGTTCATAGTTTTAAGGTAGCGGGTATTACGACGGGCGTAGCGAGGGCGATTACAAATAGTGCGGACGCGGGGACTCGGGCAGGGGCCGAGCAAATTCTGGCTCGTCATTCAGGGCTCGACTAAAGGCGGCGGCTAGACCGTCGGCGTCCAGACCTAGTTCGCTCAGTAGCAAATCAGCCTTGTGGTGTTGGAGATACGCACGAGGCACGCCCAGAATGCGGGTGGTCGGAAATGTCACGCGCAACTCCTGCGCGCGTGATCGAACAGCCGAGACCATAAAAGCTCCGGCCCCACCGTGGCGGGTACCGTCCTCAACCGTTACGACTCGTTGGTGGCGAACCGCGTCATCAATCATGGCGGGGTCGGGCGGAAGAACGCGTACGTCGTAGAGCGTGATGCGGTCACGACTAATCCCCATCTGGGAGAGCGCAGCGTAGGCGGTGGCGGTCATTTTGCCCACGGCTAACACGCAACACGACCCATCACCACGCTGCACGACCCGTGCCGCTTGCCCGGTGCCGATTTCTCCATCAATTTTGACAGGAAGCGTCTTCGGGAACCGCAGGGCGCTGGGGCCGGATAACGAGAGCGCGGTAGCAAGCATGCCGGGAATTTCTTCGGCAGTGGAAGGAGCAAAAATAGTGATGTTGGGAATAGCCAGACACAGGGCCATGTCCAAAATTCCGTGGTGACTAGGACCATCGTCACCGGTGATACCGGCCCGGTCGAAGACCATGACTACCGGAAGGTTGAGTAGTCCCACGTCGAGGTTTGCTTGATCGAAGGCCCGAGAGAAGAAGGTTGAATAGACGCAGAGAACTGGTTTGAGCCCACCCATGGCCATTCCCGCGGCCGCGGTCATCTCGTGCTGTTCGGCGATGCCGACGTCAAAGAAGCGATCCGGAAAACGTTGCTCGAAACGCAAGAGCCCGGTTGGCCCAGCCATGGCCGCCGTGAGTGCGACGATGCGTGAATCCTTCTCGGCGAGTTCGAGGAGAGCTCGGGAAAAGGTCTCGGTGTAGGACGATGGCAGGGGCTTGTCGTCTTCATTATGGGCTGGCAGTTTGTAATCGTGCAGTTTGAGCGAGTCCCCAACGGCGGGAGCGTAGCCCTTGCCCTTTTCGGTAAGAACGTGAACGAGGATGGGCCCATTCCAGTTGGCCGCGTTGACGAGCGCCACTTCGAGGGCCGCGATGTCGTGGCCGTCTATTGGTCCGACGTAACGGATACCTAAGTTTTCAAAAAAGGTGTGGGGGGTTACCATTTCGCGAACCACCGAAGTAAATCCGTGAACGCCCAGGTACGCCAGTCGACCGATACCCGGAATCTTACGTAGTGACTCCCGGAGGCTCTCGCGCGTACTGACGTAGGTCTGATTGAGCCGTAGTTGGGTGAGCGACTCGGAGAGTTTCGAGATTGTTGGCGCGTAACTTCGACCATTGTCGTTCAACACAATGACCACGCGCTGATTAGCGTGGCCCAGGTTGTTGAGAGCTTCGTAGGCCATACCTCCAGTTAGTGAACCGTCGCCGACGACGGCAACAACTCGCCGAGTGCCGCCCGCCCCCACGAGCTCCTTACGCAAGGTGAGGGCAACGGACAGACCGTGGGCGTAGGAGAGGGCGGTGGAGGCGTGCGATGATTCAATCCAGTCGTGCTCACTCTCGTCTCGACTGGGGTAGCCGGAAAGGCCGCCGCGTTTACGAAGTTGAGAAAATTGCTCACGTCGACCCGTAAGTATTTTATGGACGTAGGTCTGGTGTCCCGTATCCCACAGGAGCACGTCACGAGGGCTCTCGAAGACTCGATGCAGAGCGAGCGTCAACTCCACCACGCCAAGATTCGAACCGAGATGGCCACCGGTTGTGGTCACGGTGTCGATGATGCATTGGCGAATCTCGGCGGAGAGCTCAGCCAACTGCTCGAAATCCAGTGCGCGCACGTCGCGGGGATCTTGGATGGACGGCAGAATCACGTAGCAACCTTACAGTCCTATTGTTTTTCAGATTTCCTTGGCGGCAGGTACCCACGATGCTGCGACGTATGCTCACTTCATGCATTCTCTCGAATCGGTCACCCGTGGCTTCTTGGAAAACGTTCTGGGCGTGGCAATGGCCCGCGGCGGCGACTTCGCCGAAGTGTTTGTCGAAGACCGAACGACCAGTTCGGCCATGCTCGATCAACGTCGAGTGGAAGAGCTGAGCTCGGGTCGCGATCGCGGCGCGGGTATTCGCGTCGTGGTCGGTGAAACCACCGGATTCGCTCATACGGCGGATCTGAGCGAGCGAGGCCTCATCGCAGCCGCAGAGGCCGCCGCTTCGGTGGCGCGCCGCGGTGGGGGCGGCGTCGTCGAAGTGCGACTAGGCGAGCAGCGCAACTACGAATCACTGGCCAGTATCGCGCCCCAAGATGTCGAGAAGTCGCGAAAGATTGCCATGCTCAAGCACGCCGACGACGTGGCTCGCTCCACGGGGGCGGCTATCAGTCAAGTCCAAGTTGGCGTCGGTGATTCGTCGCGTCACTTCGTCGTGGCTAATTCCGAGGGTGTCTACGCCAGTGATCACCAAGTGCGAACGAGGTTCAACGTACAGTGCGTGGCCCTAGGCGATTCGGGTATGCAGACCGGTTACCGCCCAATTGCGGGTACCCGAGGATTCGAAATATTGACTGACGAAAAAATTGCCGAGGCGGCGCGTGGAGCAGCGCAGCAGGCCCTGACGAAGTTGCGAGCTCGTCCAGCCCCATCCGGTGATCTGCCCGTAGTTCTGGCCGGCGGTACGGGGGGTATCCTCTTTCACGAAGCCTGTGGACACGGTCTTGAGGCCGACGCGATATTGAAACAGGCCTCGGTGTACGCCGGAAAAGTTGGTGAACTCGTCGCGAGTCCACTGGTCACCCTGGTCGATGACGGAACCGTCAGCGGTGAGTGGGGGTACCTCGCGATTGACGATGAGGGCCGCCCATCTTCGCGCAACGTACTCATTGAAAATGGAGTCCTCACCGACTACATGTGGGACTTCCTTCAGGCTCGCAAGGACGGCCGATCGTCTTCCGGCAACGGTCGCCGGCAGAGTTACCAACACCTTCCGATGGTGCGAATGACCAATACCTATCTCCTGGAGGGCAGTGAATCGGCTGACGAAATAATCGCCCAAACTCCTCGCGGCGTCTACGTGGCTCAACTGGGTGGGGGCCAAGTGAATACGACGACCGGAGATTTCGTCTTTGGAATGACTGCCGCATTCATGATCGAGGATGGGAAAATTACGACGCCGCTCAGAGATTGCAATCTGATCGGCAACGGTCCCGACGTATTGAAGCGCGTTGACGCGGTCGCCAACGATTTTTCGATGACTCCTGGTACCTGTGGCAAGGACGGTCAGCAGGTTCCGGTGGGAACGGGGCAAGCGACGATGCGCCTAACGGGCGTAACGATTGGAGGAACGGCGGGATGAGCGAATTACTGGCGCAGGCCCACAAGATTCTGGAACGCGTGGAGGGCAGCGAACATATCGAAGTATTTCTCTCCAGCGGCAGCGATACGGAGATTGAGGCGTACCAGGGGAAAATCGAGAAATTCTCGTCGGCCACCTCAGCGGGTGTGGGGATTCGAATACTGCAGGAGAGTGAGGGTGGGGCTCGAATAGGAACCGCGTGGGCGGGTTCACTCGACGAGGACGCTGTTGCGACGGCCCTGCGCGAAGCTCGCGACAACGCGCGCTACGCATCTCTTGACGAATACGTCACCTTCGCCCGGCCCGACGGAGTCGCAGCGGTCGAACTGCAGCTCTCCGACCCCGCGGTGGCGAGTACACCGCTGGACGAAAAAATCGCTATGGCCATTGACCTAGAGAAAGCGGTCCGCTCGGCTGACCCACGAATCCGTCAAGTCGACTCGGCTGGCTACACGGACTACATCAGTGAAGCGGCGCTGGCCTCCACCTTTGGCGTGTCGGCGTCCTACGCTCGCACGGGTGCGTACCTCTCGGTAGTAGCGATTGCAACTGACGGGTCGTCAGACCAAACGGGTTGGGGGTCATCAGTCGGAAGATCGCCACGTGATCTTGATGGGGACGTCGCCACTCGTGACGCGGTGCGCCGAGCCACCCGCATGCTCGGAGCCGTGAAGCCCACGTCGATGAAAACTACGGCAGTCTTCGATCCGCGAACCTCGGCGACCCTTCTCGCCATCATTGGTTCCGCCTTATCGGGCGAGGCGGTGGTTCGCGGACGTTCATTTTTTGCGGAGCGACTGGGTGAAGTAGTCGCCGCGCAGTGCGTGAGTCTCGTGGACGATCCCACTGACGTTCGCCACTTCGCCGCGAGCCCTTTCGATGGTGAAGGTTTAGCGTGTCGCCGGAATGTTCTCATCGAAAATGGCCAACTTCGGGGTTTCGTGTACGACACCGTTTCGGCTCGCCGCGCCGGTACCCGTTCGACGGGCAGCGCCCTACGGGGAGGCATCGCGGGTTCACCCTCGGCCGGGTGCCGAGCCCTGCAGTTAGCCTCGGGTGCGCAGACGCAGGAAGAAATCTTCCGAGCCCTTGGAGATGGAATCTTCGTGGAGTCACTTACGGGTGTTCATTCGGGAGTTAACCCAATTTCGGGGGATTTCTCGGTGGGAATTACCGGACTGATGATTAGAAATGGCGAAATTGCCGAACCAATCCGTGAAGTGACCGTAGCCTCAACCCTGCAAAGAATGCTGCAGGATGTCGTCATGGTTGGCAACGACGTCGAGTGGCTACCTGGTAGCGCCGCGGGTCAATCCTTGGCCATCGCTGGCATCTCGGTCTCGGGGTCGTAACTAGTTTGCGGCGGGTGGCGTGGCTGCTGGTGCGGCAGCCGGCGTAGGTGCACTCTCGGCGCTGGTCGAGGTGGACGACGGGGGAGTACTTGCCGAGGAGGCGCCACGCGAGTCGGTTTTATAAAATCCGCTGCCTTTAAATACCACTCCAACGGCAGAAAAGACTTTTCGCAGAGCACCGCCGCAGCTGGTGCAGACTGTTAGCGGGTCATCGGTGAAACGCTGAACAGCTTCGCTGCGTTCGGCGCACACGGTGCATTCGTATTCGTAGGTGGGCATTGGACTCCTTGCTCACCCATTCTACCCACCCGTGTTTGCTCCGGCGTCGGCCGACCAGTCCTAGGACGGTGAAAGGTCCCGGCGCACCGAAAGTCGATCGAGAAGTTCAGCGACGCGTTGGGGGTGGGCGGGGGTAAAGCCGTAGCACCTTCCACTCTGCAGGCGAATTTCGAGCGCCGCGGTGCGACGCCACCGTTGAGGATCAGAGGAATAAGTAACGCCACGAGAATTTCGACCAGATTGAGGCAAACCACCCCCACTGGGTCTAAGGAATTCAAAAATGACGTACGAAGCGATGGTAGAAATGGGGAAAGTGATGGGGCGTCGTGACCACGGGCTGAGGCGCCGTACGGTCAGAGAATCCCTCGTCAGGCGACAACTACTATCTTCGTATTGAACCGAGCGTCCCAAAGTCCCCCCACGCATCTATATGGTGAAAGTCTATAGAATTTTTTTCTAATGACTGTCTCTAGCCTTCCTCGTTGCTATCCGTCGTTATGGAGAGAGAGATTCACCGTACGGTAGGCAGTGGACGAAGGGGCGATAGCGCGTGTCGCAGCGCTCACCTATCCTTAGTGCCCCTGCACTTGACGGGGATGTAGCGTGACGGAGACGAGGAACGAGATGGCGGAATTCAGAGGAGCGAGCGAAGAGAGCCGTGAGCGCAAGATCGTTCTCTTCCACACTCTGGTTGAGGCGTACAGGGCTCACACCCCCCTCACGCAGGAGGAAATCCTCGACAGCCTGACGATCGATGATTATTCGCGAGGGACCCGCAACCCCGGAAAGAAGTTGGCCTACGACGGAAATCAAACCGCGCGGCGTCAAAAATTTGAGCGTGATAAGTCCGACATTAGAGACCTCGGCATACGAATCACTATGACCCGCAATGACGACGGCGTTGAAGTGTATTCCATCAATGCTGACGACTACTTGGCTCCCGCTATCGACTTCACGGAGGAGGAAAATGACGTCGTTGTTTCCGCACTTAGTTTACTCGGCATCGGCAGTGATGGCGTTGCTCGCTTGTTTGGATCTACCAGCGCGTCGTCCAGCGCATTGACTTTTCCCTCAGCGCTGCTGCCCCTGGCGGTCGCTGAGGCGCAACGACAGACGGTCCGCTTCGACTACCGATCGAAGAAACTCAAGTCGAGAGAAGTCACCCCCTTGCGTTTGATCAGCGATCAGGGTCAGTTGTACGTCGTGGGCTACGACGTCGAGGAGAAGTCCATTCGTGGGTTCAGGGTGAGTCGTATCGAATCCATCCCCGAAGTGACAGTCCGTCGTGCCGTCGTGCCTGATGAGTTCCTGGAGGCCGCGGAAAAGTGGAGCCCCCTCTTCGAAGAGTCGGTGGAACCAGTGGAGGTGATTTTCACGATTTCTTCGCGTCATCGGGGGGCGATTGAAACGAGGCTGGCCGGTGCTCAGTTCGTAACGCTGGGGGTCGACGGTGAGAGGTTGGAAGTTCGAACCTTCTTCGATGGTCGCACGGCGGCGTTGCGGATGATGATATCCATTGCCGAATTTGCACACCAAGTTCAGCCCAAGTGGCTAGCCACCGAAATGAAAACCTGGTTTCGCGGAGTGAATAAGAAGTCGAAGCTCGACGCTACGAGTTTCACCTTTCCCGAAATCTCGAATCGCCCCAACGCCTTTGCGCAGGCTCTGCAGATTGTGGCAACGGTGTACGCGGCGGACGGACCGATTCTGGCGTCTGAGTTGGCGGAGCGCTTCTCGATGGATATTGAGTTGGTAAAACACCTCATGAACAAATTCATTTCTATGCAGTCGCATCGCCACAATGGTGGCTACCTCGTGGCGATCATTCCCGCCGACGACTTCGATGAAGAAGACCTGTACGACCCTTCGTACCAGCGATCAAATATCGTCACCAACGCCAAGGGCGGCGAGCTTTCGGCGATGACGCGTAAGGACGTCATAGAACTTCTAGTGGCCCTGAAGCAAGCCGCTGGCTTACAACCCTCGAGTGTGCTCGACGGAATAATTCTCAAAATCGAAAAGGTGACTCAGTCGCACATTGACGTACACCTAGATATCCCGGCCTTCGTCCCGGCGATTCAAGCCGCCATAGGATACGAGATCCCCATCACCTACTTCGGGGCGAACGATGACCGCGAGTCCACCCGGACCATTATTCCTGGGAGTATTGGAATTCGGGACCATCACTACTACGTCCGAGCCTTCTATGTCGAGGTGGCCGAGTGGCGTACGTGGCGTATTGATCGCATCGTCAGTGTGGGTGAGAAAGGGGAACCTTTCGTCGTGGCCACCCCAGACCCCTTGCTTGACTGGATTACCATGCCCTTCGAAGGCGGAGCCGAGGTGGTAATAGCTATCAATGACTCGCAGCGCTGGCTCTTTGAGTCTCTGCCCCACACCGTCTGGGCCCTGAACGACACGCCGCAGCGAGTGGTGAGGGTGCGCGTGGCTGACGACAGTTTCCTGGACCACTTGATGTGCCAAGCCGGACCCGGAGCGTCAGTCCTGTCGGAGTCGCACACTAAGGCTGGCCGAGTACTCGCGAAGCGAATTGTGGAGTCGATCTAGCGACCGTTGTGGGTCTCCAAGGGAGATCCGTGATTCGTCTCATAACTCGTCGAAGTGCCGATACGTCGTATCTCAGCACCGATAAGGCTCTGGAACTCGATGGCGTACGTGACGGTCCGGCAGAATGGCGGCCCACTGCTGGTCCGGGTGTCGACTTGGCGAACTCGCCTGGACGGGTGAGGGGTTACGACATTATCTTCGCGGCGCCTCGCCCCTTTTCCATACTGGTGGCAGTCGGCGCGGAGCAAGAACAGCAATCGGCAGTACGCATTCACCGTGAAGCAGTGCAAGCCACCTTGAACTACTTGGAAGATCGGGCGACGCTGGTGCGAGTGAGTCGAGATGGAAATCGTTGGACGCGTGCGGATACGTGGCGTGGTGTGACCTCCTTCACCCATGGCGTGAATCGTTGGGGCGAGCCCCACCTGCACGATCACGCACTCGTCGCTGCACGAACGCGTAGCGGCCGAGTGCTAGACCCCTTGAGCCTGCGAGTGCACCTAGGAGCGGCTGACGCCATTTATCTCGCAAGTATCCGTGAAGGGCTCACGCGCACGACCACTCGCAACGCGTGGCGAAGCTTCACCGGTACTGAATACGTATCAGGAATTGACGAAGGATTTCGTATGTTGTGGCCAGGGCATAATCGCGATCGTCCGGACAAGGTTCTCTGGAGTCGAGAGGACATCCTCTCTCAATGGCGTAGCGATCTTCGCTCCTACGTCTCGGGCCCCGAGGTACCAGAGCGCAAGGAAAGAGATTTCGATGCCCACTCGTACCAGCGACAGCTGGAGGGTCGACTACGAATCACTCGGCGTGACATTATCGAAGCAAGTGCCCACGCTCACGTCCGTGGAATTACTCCTGAGCATTTATCGAGTGTGGTTTCGACGACCTACCCGGAACTTTCCAACTCATTCGGGTACTTCGAAGCTCCGGTATCTCGAGCCCATGCCTTGGAACTTGTTCGTTCACGTACTCGTCAGAGGGAGCGCTCGCGAGACTCCGTGGAACGAGATCGTTCGAGGTAGTGACGAAAGCGTGGGTCGTTGTAGGCCGACGTCAGGGGTACCCACTCGACTTCTTTTCGCGTCGAGAGACCGAGTGCGTATCCAGTTCTACCTCGGGCAATCACATCAAGGGGTAGCCGCGGTCGATCATCCCAAGAAGAATTCGAACCAACACTGCGGCCTCGTCGATTGCGCTGAGTGCTCGTTCGCTCGATGGTCTCATCACCAGCGAGGGAACTGATGAGCTCCAGAGTTCTTCGATCGGCGACGCCTGGTAGGACAATCGTGTTGGCGAAGAGGGAGAGAAATCCATCCGACGTCGTGGGCCAGCGTGCGCGCGCCTGCGAGAGATCTTGGAGACAGGCCATGGTGAGAACACCTTGGCCCCCACCCTCGGAAACGATGCTCGCGAGACGGGGCAGGGGCGCGACATTGGCGAGTTCGTCGAGCGCCAGGAGAAGACCGGGAACTTCACGATGCTGGCGATACGTGGCGTCGACGATTTCGTCAATGAGCCCGACTATCAGCGGGGCGGCCATGGCTTGGTGACGGCTGGGTGACACGATGTGGAGGTGGTGACGACCGCGAAGAAACTCTTTGATGTCGAGACCCCCTTCCCGGCTGGCTTGGCGAGCGGCGTCTGAACGTAGTCCGGCGAAGAGGCCAGAAGCAGTGGACCAAATTGAGGAAAGCTCACGTTCGGAGGTGCTCAAGATTGAGCTCAACATAGTGGCTGATGGATGATTCGCACCGTATCGCTCCGATAGTTCGCGCAGTGCTACCCCGGCCTCACGATGGTCCACCTGTGCGCTCAAGGTCGCGATGCTGTCACCCCTCAGGGCGGCGGCGTGAAACAGGGGGGCCACTAGAGCGGTGGCTCGTTCGCTCCAATGGTCATCTCCCACTTCGAGATTCCGTCGGCGCACGTCCAGCAGACTGCGGGTTGCCAATAACGAGCGATCCCATTTTCGCGCCACCGCGAGAGGTGAAAAACCAATTCGCGTGACACCCAGCGGCGTTGGAATTTCTCCGCTGGGATCAAAGAGCAAAGTGTGGTGATTGTCGTGCGCGGTCGCTACATAACGCAAGACGTCATCTTTTGTAGACGTGGTTATCACGGCACGATTCGACATCAAAATATTTGGAATTACGAGTGATGAAGTCTTGCCACTTCGTGAAGGCCCGAGTACGAGGACACTACGTTGCGAACCTGCCGTCAGTGCACCCGTCGGAGTACGTCCTATGTAAATTTCGTCATCGTTCATTTTTTGTTTTGAAAATTTTTCTCGAATGCTTGACAAAGTGAACAAAAGCGTGTGAACTTTTGATTGTCTTTAGGAAGTAAAGAACAACGGTCGCGGATTTGAGCTTTATAAATGTGCGATCACTTTTCTGCCGATGGACCTTGAACTGCGGTCGGTAACCGCACAGCCGGGAGGCTGGGTGACCCACGGTCGAGTTCATGCTTGTCGTAGAGAAGCCGTACAGAGTCGCCACGGTGGCGCACTTAGGCACTCCTCGACGCAACATTGATTCCCAAGGAGGGAAAGTGGCTACTGCTGCGAAGAAGAAGGCTCCGGCCAAGAAGGCTGCCGTAAAGAAGGCTCCGGCCAAGAAGGCTCCGGCCAAGAAGGCTCCGGCCAAGAAGGCTCCGGCCAAGAAGGCTCCGGCCA